>SDGW01000408.1_pt1 | contig 18239 bp, 17 predicted proteins | sample 2873831 | NCBI WGS metagenome assembly SDGW01 (sample SAMN08132700, study PRJNA421101) | hypersaline lake metagenome | isolation source: celular fraction 0.22 microns magnesium sulfate-rich crust from ephemeral... | place: Spain: Penahueca Lagoon, Toledo | collected 2011-07
CACGACGAGCGTTCGGGGCGTGGTGAACGTCGCGGCCCCCGCGGCGTACGAGAGTCGGTAGACGACGTAGCCCCCGACCGACCAACGCCTCGCTCCGACGAGCGTCGAGAGGTCCACGTCGGTCCCTCGGAGCGTGAGCCGTCCGGACTCGGCGTCGAGTTCGCCCGCCGAGGAGAGCAGGCTGGCGACCAGTAGCGGGCCGACGAGCGTCGCGCCGACGAACACCGGAAACAGGTCGTCCGGCAGGGCGAGCGCGCCGACCGCCAGAACCGCGACCCCGGCGAGCGTCCCCGCCGCGAGCGTCCGAGCGCCGAGTCCCCGAAACGGGGCGTCGAAGTCGCCGGTTCGATGCGCGAGGAGGTGCGGGACGGTCCGCGAGAGGGCGAAGGCGAACGCGAGCAGGGCACCGGCCGCGAGCAGGTAGCGCCCGTCGAGCGCCAGCAGGGCGACGAAACCGAGCGCGCCGAGGACGACCCCGAGCGCGAACCCCGAAACGACGCCGACCGGGAGCGCGACGAGGCCCCGGAGTAGTCGGGACTCGGCGGGCGTGTGGGACCACGCGAACGTCGGCGAGTCGGCGGGCGAAGTCGGCGACCCCTCGGCGTTCGAGTCGGCGGGTCCGGCGTGGGAGGCCGTCCGCTCCGACTCGGCGGAATCGGTCGGCATACCGTCACGAAGGAACCGAGGCGAGAAAATTCCTGTCGTCGCGTCGGGAGTTCGAGACGCCGACGGCTCTCAGAGCCAGCCGTCGCTCTGCAACAGTTCGCCGTTCAGAATCGCCGCGCCCGCCGCGCCCCGAATCGTGTTGTGCGCGAGGCAGTTGTACTGGACGCCCGCGGGGGTCGTCTGGACGCCGCCCGCCGCGATGGCCATCCCGCCGCCCAGCGTCCGGTCGAGTCGCGGTTGCGGGCGACTCGGGTCCTCGAAGACCTCGATGAGCCGGTCGGGAGAACTCGGCAGGTCGAGGCTCTCGACGCCGCGGAACGCCTCCTCGACCTCGGCCTCGGTCACGTCCTCGTCGGTCTCGGCCCAGACGTTTTCGAGGTGGCCGTCGATGGTCGGCACGCGGTTGCAGGACGCCGACACCTCGGCGTCGTGGCGGGCGAGTTGCGCGCCGTCGAACTCGCCGAGGAGCTTCTTGGATTCGGTCTCCATCTTGTCCTCCTCGCCGCCGATGTGGGGAATCACGTTGTCGAGTATCTCCATCGACGAGACGCCCGAGTAGCCCGCGCCCGAGACCGCCTGTAGCGTCGAAACGTGGACGCGTTCCAGACCGAACTGGTCGAGCGCCGCGAGCGTCGGGACCATCGTGATGGTCGAGCAGTTGGGGTTCTTGACGACCGCGCCGTCCCATCCGCGCTCGTCGCGCTGGACCTCCAGCAGGTCGAGGTGGTCCGGATTGATTTCGGGGATGACGAGCGGCACGTCGTCGGCGAGTCGGTCGTTCGACGAGTTCGACGAGAGGACGTACCCGGCTTCCGCGAAGTCGGGTTCGACCTCGGCGGCGACGCCGGAGGGGAGCGACGAGAACAGGAGGTCCACGTCGTCGGGGACCTCGTCGGGGTCGGTCGCGCTGACGGTCAGGTCGGCCGCCGCGTCGGGAATCGGGGAATCGACGCGCCACTTCGCGGCTTCGCCGTAGGATTTGCCCGCGCTATCTTCGCTCGCAGTTACCGCCGCCAGTTCGAACTGAGAGTGGCCGTCCAGCAGTTGGATACATCGCTGGCCGACCGCTCCGGTCGCACCGAGGACACCGACTCGTACAGTCATGGTACTCGTTGGTAGGGGGAGAGGGTGATAAAACCATTTGGGAAGGCCAGCTTTTTGCCCGACGGCGCGGGGTCGACGCCGGACCGGTCGCGTCGCTACCGAGAATCGGTGGGAAGTAAGCAGGAACTCCGGAACTCGGCGTCGTTACTTCTTGCGGGTGACGTAGCCAGCGATGCGGTTGCGGACGCCCTTCGACTCGATGCTGGTGAGTTTCTGGACGCTCTCTTTGTTCTGTTCGAAGTCGGTGGTGAAGGCGTCGGGGTATCGCTCCAGCAGGATCTTCCCCGTCTTCTTGACGTAGTCGGGTTTGATTGCCATGGTGTGATTTCTACGTCCGGAAAGTAAGTGCGTTGCGGTCTTCGGTCGTCCGGGCGGCCCTCTCGGGGGTTCGGGAGACCGGCGTCTCGGGGGCCGTCGCCGACGGCCTCCGGTCGGCATCGGGACCCGACAGACCAAGGGCCTGCGGACGCGTAGTCGAAGCCATGCCGACCTTCGTCGAAGCGGTCCAGACCGTCTCCGACCCCGCGGAGTTGCGCCGCCGACTCGCCGAGCGAATCGACGCCATCGGCGAGGCGCTGGACCTCTTGGAGTCGTGGACCGAGGAGAGCCGCGACACACAGACCGAACTGGCCTCCCAGTACGACGCCGCCAAGCGACTCGCCCGCGACGAGATTCGGAGCGCGAGAGACGACAGCGACGGCGAGGGCCGGAAGTCCGAGAGCGCCGACGGCTCCGAGGACCCCGAGGATATCCCGGCCGTGGACCTGCTCGACCACCCCGCGGTTGCCGACCAGACGAAAGACCGACTCCGGGAGTACAGCACGAAGCTGTCGGTGTACCTGAACCGCGAGGAGTCGTACGGTGCCGCGCGGTCGGCGCTCATCGGGGCGCTCGACGCCGAACTGGACCTCTACGCCGCGCTCCTGCCCGAGTTGGAGACCGGCGAGGCGAGCGCGGCCGACGCCCATCGGCGCATCGCGGCGTTCGCCCGCGACGAGGCTCCCGGTCCGGCGAACCGGACCGCCGCGGACGTCGTTCTGGAAGCCGAAGTGGACGAGTCCTGACCGAGCGACCCGAACCGTCGTATAATCGTCACCGAGAGTATCCCACCAGTTCGTAAAGATAATTACGATGGAATATGCAGTCTCAAGCGGTACAGTGCGGGGAGCAGACCGAGATACGGACGGAGAACCGGTCGAAGCAGGCGACTCGGGTCGGACGTTCGAGAACGAACTCGAAGACCTCGTTCTCAGAGCGTTCGGCGACGGCGAGGAGATAGAGGGCGTCTGGGACATCGAGTACGAGCCGGACGAGATTCCCGACTGGACGGTCACCATCGACCGGAAGGACGGTATCTGACGTCTACTCGTCGAGGTGTTCGCGGAGGCGGTCGAGCGCGGTGCGAACGCGGTCGTCGCCGCAGTTTCGCCCGACTGCTTCGAAGTAGGACAACCGTTCTCTGAGTTCCGACCGGTCGTAGGCGTCCACGCCGAGTCGCGAGGCCGCGACGGTCGCCTCCACGACCGCGCCGACCCCCCGATTTATCGTCGGGACCGTCTCGCGCTCGACGCCCGACTCGACGGGCGTCAGCGTCCACGCCTCCCACTCGGTGTCGCCCTCCCGTCCGGAATCGACCTGCTCGGCTTCGACCTCGACCCACGCCGCGGCCGAGTCCAGAACCGGCTCCTCGACCTCGTAGATGGAGAGCGTCGCGTCCACGAAGTCCACCGGGTCGCGGACGAACTGAACGTAACCCCCGCCCTGCCGGTGGAAGTTGCGCCGGGTCCGGGTGTTTCCCCACGTCCGGGCGGTGACTGGCGGGTCCTCGTCGTCGGTCTCGCTCTCGCCCTCGCCCGCTCTCCCACCTTCGCTCTCGGCGGGCGGATGCAGTCCGAGCGCGGCGACGTTCCACAGGTCGTTCGGGCCGAGCGTCGTCACCAGCGACTCGGTGATGCCCCGGAACTCGACCGGCCAGCCCTCGGCGCTCGCGTCGCCGGACGCGTCGGTCGCGCCGGACTCGCCGCCGTCGCTCACACCGACACCTCCCCGCGGGCCAAGGCGACGAACAGGCCCGCGGCCGTCAGGTCGGCGGTCGTCCCCGGATTCACGCCGTCCTCGACCAGCGAGTCGGCGAAGGCCTCGACGACCTCCGGACCGCCTTCGAGGGCTTCTTGGGCGCGGACGCGGACGCTCTCTGCGGTCTTCGCACCGTGCTGTTTGGCGACGAGCGTGTCGGGTTCCCGCCCGAGGAGTTCCAGATACACCCGCGCGCCGATGGCCGAGGCCGGGGCCGACCCCGCCAGTTCCGCGAGGCGGTCGGCCGCCCAGAAGGTGCGCTCGAAGCCGCCGGTCCACTCGGCGGCCACGTCGTCGGATTGGTCGCCCAGTTCCAGCACGTCGTAGAGGGTGACGCCGCGCTCCTCGACCGCGGGCACCGCGTCGCTCCCGCGGCGCACGTCCAACTCCTCGGCGTCCTCGGGCGGGTCGTCCACGAACACGTCGGCGTGGTCGAACGCACGGAAGAAGTTCGCGGCGTCCTCGACGGTGGTCGCCTCTACGACGCGCGTCGCCCCCTCGGGCGTGAGGTCGCCGTCCGCGGCGGCCCGAACGAGCGGCACGATGAGCAGGAGCGCGCCGAACTGGGTGTTGCCGCCCGCCTGCTGGCTCATCCCCGAGACCGCCTGCTCGAAGGCCTCGCCGACCGGGACGCCTTCTTGGGCCGCGCGCAGGCCCGGCCCCGCGCCGACGGTGCCAGCGAGGAAGTGTTCGAATCGCAGGTCAGAGAAGTCCCGCTGGCGGTCCACGTTGCCGGGCTTGGGCGTGCCCGCGACTTCGAGCAGGAGCGCGAGTTGGGCGTTCTCTGCGGGCGTCATGCGGTCACCTCCGGTTTTTCGGCGAACCACTCGCTTAGGGCACCCTCCACACGCCGGAGGACCGCGGGGTCGTCGCTCGGTCGGCCGACGCTCACCGCGTCCGCGCCGTAGGCTAAATACTCCCGGACGGTCTCGTCGTCGCGGACGCCGTTGTTCGCGATGACGAAGAGACCTGCCCCGTCGGGAGACTGCGCCGCCTCGGCGACTTCCGCGACGACGCCCTCCGAGTCCATCGCGTCCACGTGGACGGCGTCGCCGCCCGCCTCGGCGACGAGGCGGGCGGTCTCGGCGAGGTCCACGCCCGGCACCTCGGCGCGGACCTTGACGCTGACGGTGGCCCCCTCTTCGGCGGCGGTCGCGACCTGCTCGCGGAGTCTGTCGGCATCCCGCAGGAGGGCCTCGCCAGCGCCCGCGGCGCACATCTCGTCCTGTCGGCAGTGGGCGTTGAGTTCGAGGAGCGCCCCGCGGTCGGCGCAGACGCGAGCCACCTCCCGGAGGGGTTCGAGCGTCGTCGTCCGGACGTTGAAGCCCGCGCGGAGGTCCGCGCCTTCGAGCGCGGCGAGTTGCCGGTCCACGAACCGAGCCGGGTCGTCGGGCAGGAACTCCTCGCGGTCGCGGGCGACCAGCTCGCGGGCGGCCTCGCGGGTCGGGCCGTCGAGCGCGACGCCGCCGAGGAGAGCCGCGCCAGCGAACTCGTCTGCGGCCTTGGCCCACTCGGCGTCGGCCTGCCCGCTGAGGCTGGCGAGCGCGAGTCGGGGCTCGAACATCAGATCACCTCCAGCGCGTCGGCGACGGCGCGAGCGACGCGCTCGGCGTCTTCCTCGTCGTTCATCTCGGTGTCGGTCTTGACGACCGGGCGGTCTAAGTCCGTGTCGTCGTGGTCGTCCAGCACGAAGGCGTCGGCGAAGGGGTACGCCTCCGCGACGCCCGCGGTCGAGGGGTCGAAGCCGACGCCGTCCATCAGGTCGGCCGCCGGGCCGGAGAACACCTCGTCCTCCACGAACGGCGAGACCGCGACCACGGTGGCGTCGTCGAGGGCGTCGTGTAACTCCTCGACGGCGAGCATGGGCCCGATGCTGGTGACGGGGTTCGAGGGGCCGACGACGACGGGACCCTCTTCGATGGCTCCGAGGGCGGCCGGGGCGGGGTCGGCCTCGTCGCCGCCGCGGAACTCCACGTGGTCCACTTCGGGGTCGCCGCGGTGGGCCACCCAGAACTCCTGAAAGTGCATCTCGTCGTCGTACTCGTCGTTCTCCTCGGGCGTGTGGACGATGGAGGCCACGGGGTCGTCGCTCATCGGCACCACGTCCACGGACGCGTCGAAGGCGTCCGCGAGGAGTCGCGTGACCTCGGTGAGGCTGTAGCCCTCGTCCAGTAGGCTGGTCCGGGTCAGGTGGACCGCGCGGTCCCGGTCGCCCAACTCCATGAACTCCGCGACGCCGGAGAACCGCCGCCAGTTCGCGAGGTGACGGCCCGCGGTCTGGGCCTCGGCGGACAGGTAGCGCGGGCCTTTGGCGAGGTCGGCGGCCTCGGCGATGTCGTGGAGTTCGTCGTGGGTCTCGGTGGTGTCGTCGGCGATGCCCCACCACGTCTCCAAGTCCAGCAGGTCGCCCTGCTCGAACAGGACGGTGTCCACGTCGGGGCAGACCAGCAGGCCGCCCAACTCCACGTCGTCGCCGGTGTTGGCGACCACGGTGGTCTCGGCCGGGTCGAAGACCGACTCGGCTCCCGCGAGTAGCTTGGGGGTGCCGGTGCCCCCGGAGAGAAACGTCGTCATGTGCCGACCTGCGTGTTCCGAGAGGTAAACGCTTGTGCTGTCTCGCGGTGGGCCAGCCGTTCGATGTAGCGCAGTCACCGCTCCTCACACCAGCTAGGACTCCACACCACAATTTCCGCGTCCGGGGGCCGGTGATGTAGCGGCGACTCCGAATTTACGCCTACGCGTCTCGTCTGTTGGATAAGTGTGGGCGTGATAGCTACGATTCAAAAAAGTATATAATCATAGATGATGATATTTTTACGGAGGTACCATGCCACCAGATACAGACCCGGTTCGGTCCGACGAATCGTCCGACCAATCGGCCGTCGAATGGCTGACTTTCGAGCGACGGCCATTGTTGAAGGTACTCGGGGTCGGTGCGGGGTTGTCGTTGGGGAGCGGCGTCGCGGCCGGTACCCGAGACCGGACGGAGATGCACCCGAACTTCGGCTACCCCGTTCGGAACACCAGCGACGTACCCGACGAGTTCCAACCGGACCACGAGGTTCGAATGTTGGCCTCGGAACTCGACCCGGCGGCCGAGCTGCCGATTCTCTTCTACTTCGACCCGGTCGGCCTGCACGTGAGCGGTGGTGACATCGTACAGTTCACCTTCGATTCGCCGGACCACACGGTGACGGCGTATCACGAAGCAATCGGCTTCCAGACCCGCGTGCCCGAGGAAGCGCCACCGTTCTCGTCACCGATTGCTCCTCTCGACGGGGCGTGGCTCTACCGGTTCGACCACGAAGGAGTGTACGACCTGTACTGCGGCCCACACCACGTCCTCGGGATGGTGATGCGGGTCGTCGTCGGGGACCTCGACGAAGCCGACTACCCGGCGTATCTGGAGACGCCCGAGGAGATTCCGCCCTTCGGCGAGGAGTTCGAGCAGTTGCTCGTCCAGTTCAGTGACGCGAACGAGAGCGTCGAGTGGGTGTTCCCGACGCCGAGAGACGTACTGACCGCGAGCGCCCTCGACCCCGGACGGATTCAGGAGGAGGGGACGGTGTCCTTCGAGGCAGTCCGCAGTGAACTGACGGGGACGAGCGCCGAGACTACGACCGGGTAGGAGGGCAAATCGGGGGCCGTCTTCTCCTCGGCCCCTCCTCGCGTCGTATTGGGCCGGTTTCGGCCCTCTCCACTCCCCCGCGGTTTTTATACGGAGGCGGACAATCCTGTAACATGAAGACCATCAAGGACAGCGTTCACGACCACATCGAGGTCGAGGGCGTCGCTCGCGCCTTGTTCGACACGCCCGCGGTCCAGCGACTCAGGCGCATCAAGCAGTTGGGTCCGGCACATCTCGTCTACCCCTCCGCGAACCACACGCGATTCGAGCACAGCCTCGGCGTCTATCATTTGGCCTGCGAGGGACTCGACCACCTCGGGATTCAGGGCAAGCAGGCCGAGCGCGTCCGCGCCGCGGCCATCCTCCACGACGTGGGCCACGCGCCCTACAGTCACACCATCGAGGAGGTCATCCACCGCCACACCGGCAAGTACCACGACGACGTTCACGACCTCCTCGCGAACAACGAGGTCGGCGACGTGCTTCGGGACCACGGGCACAGCCCCGACACCGTGGCCGACCTCATCGCTGGCGAGGGGAAACTCGGCCAGTTGGTCTCGGGCGAACTCGACGTGGACCGGATGGACTACCTCGTCCGGGACGCCCACCACACCGGGGTTCCCTACGGCACCATCGACCACTCCCGTCTCGTGCGCGAACTCACGCTCATCGACGGCGAACTCGTGCTGGCGGAGGGCAACGTCCCGACCGCCGAGAGCCTGCTTCTGGCCCGCGCGCTGATGAACCCGACCGTCTACAACCACCACGTCACGCGCATCTGCCGGGGGATGCTCCAGCGCGCGAGCGAGCGCCTGCTGGCCGAGACCGACATATCCCCGGCGGAACTCCGCCGGATGGACGACCACGACTTCTTCGCGGCGCTCCGCGGGAGCGCCTCGACCGAGGAGTTCGCCCGGCGACTCGGCGCGCGCGACCTCTACAAGCGGGCGGTCTGGGCCGAGATGGCCGACGTACCGGACGGCGTCATCGACGCCGACCACGACGAGATTCGCGGGTTCGAGGACGACATCGCGGCCGACGCGGGCGTCGAACCCGAGTCGGTCATCATCGACGTACTCGAGCGGCCGAGCATGACCGAGTCCTCGACGCGAGTCATCGTCAACGGCGAGATTCGACGCCTCGGCCAGCAGTCCGCGCTCGTATCCGCGCTCCGGCAGGTCCAGCGCGAGCAGTGGCGACTCGGCGTCTACGCGCCCGCGGAGGACACCGACGCGGTGGGCCACGCCGCCGAATCGGTGCTGGGACTGGAGACCGACGGCGCGCTCGTCAGCGAGGTCCGGTCGCCCGGACAGCGCACGACGCTGGACGAGTTCGGTGCGCAGGGCGGCGAGTGAGTCGTCCGAGGCGTTCTGTCCGAGTTTCGAGCTTCGTTTCTTTTCTATCTCGGGAGAAATATTAAGTCGATTGTACTGGCATACGTTAGCATGGCAAGCGAACGCCAGTCACCGACCGACGCCGAGAGCGCCGCGACCCCCGAGACGGGGGCGGGCGACGAGACTCCTCGGGGCCTCGACGAACTCGGGTTCGCACCGCCCGGCGGGTGGAGCGCCATCCACGTGGACGGCGAGTGGCGCGCGCAGGGCGACCGTGCGGGACTCGACGTGGTGGACCCGACGACCAGAGCCGCGGTCGGGACGGTCCCGGCTGGAACCGACGAAGACGTGGACGCGGCGTACGCGGCCGCCGAGTCGGCACAGCACGAGTGGGCCGACCGGACGCCCGCGGAGCGCGCGTCGGTGGTCGCCGAGGCCCGCGAACTCGTCGGGGAGTACCACGACGAGTTCGCGCACCTGTTCGCCGTCGAGTGCGGCGGAGCCAGACTGAAGGCCGAAATCGAACTCGACCTGACGGAGGCGACGATGGAAGTCGCAGAAGGCCTCGCGGACGCCGCCGACCCCGAGGACACCGACGAGTACGACTCGAACATCGAGGGCAAGCGCAACCTCGTCTTCCGGGAACCCGCCGGAGTAGTCGGCGTCATCTCGCCGTGGAACTTCCCGCTGTACCTCTCGATGCGGGCGGTCGCGCCCGCCGTCGCACTCGGCAACGCCGTGGTCCTCAAGCCCTCGACGCACACCGCAATCGTCGGCGGGTTGGCGCTGGCGAGCCTCTTCGAGGAGGCCGGACTCCCCGACGGAGTGCTGAACGTGGTCACCGGCGAGGGGTCGGACATCGGCGAGGCAGTCGCGGGCCACCCCGCCGCGTCGGTCGTCTCGTTCACCGGTTCGACCGAGGTCGGCCGGGAAGTCGGCGCGACGGCGGCCGAGCAGTTGTCGCTCCCGGCGCTGGAACTCGGCGGGAACAACGCCCACGTCGTGACCGCGGACGCGGACTTAGAGCGAGCAGTGGACGGCGGGGTCTTCGGGTCCTTTACGCACCAAGGGCAGGAGTGCATCTCCATCAACCGCCATCTGGTCCACGAATCCGTCTACGACGAGTACGTCGAGCGACTGGCCGAGCGCGCGAGCCAACTTCCGGTCGGCGACCCCCGCGACGAGGGCGTCCTCGTCGGGCCGGTCCAGAACGAGTCGCAGTTCGAGACCGTCACGGACCTCGTGGAGCGGTCGGTCGAGCAGGGTGCCGAAATCGAGGCCGGAGGGGAGTTCGACGACTGGTTCGTGGAGCCGACGGTCCTCTCGAGGGTCACCAACGAGATGCCCGTCGCCGCGGAGGAACACTTCGGTCCGGTCGCCCCGGTGATTCCGTTCTCGGACGACGACGAGGCCATCGAGTTGGCCAACGACACCGAATACGGCCTCTCGGGGTCGGTCCACTGCGAGGACACCGACCGCGCCATCGACATCGCGCGGCGACTCGACACGGGGATGGTCCACGTCAACGACCAACCGCTGAACGACGAGCCGCACGTCGCGTTCGGCGGGGTGAACGCTTCCGGCGTCGGCCGGTACAACGGCGAGTGGATAGTCGAGGAGTTGACCGAGACGCGCTGGATTTCGGTGCAGGAGGAAGCGCGGGACTACCCGTATTAGAGCGTTTCGAGTAGGGTTTCGACTGCTGATTCGACTCCGACCGTTCGTCCGGCGCGCGCTGGCGCGGCGCGACTGCGCCGCGCCAACCGCGCGAGGTCTGCGCGAGCGGACGTGAGCGCAGGCTCGGAAGACGCGGTTTGTCTTCCGGTAGACGAGCGAAGCGAGGAGGCTGGGGAGGCGTGAGGCCGTCGCGGTGCGGGGCGGTGCTGTACGGTGGCGGTATGATAGGCTCGAGCCTGAAGCTAGCGACCTGCTCGTCAAGCTCGTTCCTGCGCGGTGTATCGAAATTCTGTTCCAAAACGCTTTGTCGACTAAACCCGTCTACGAAGACCCAGAAACCGCCTCTTCGACCAGATTCCGGACGTACTCCATCTCTTCCCGATTGATGCCGTGGCTCATGCCCTCGTAGATGCGCTCGGTCACGTCGCCGCCCAACTCCGTCAGCACGTCGCGGGTCTCGTGGACGCGCTCGACCGGGATGTGGGGGTCGCGGTCGCCGCATCCCAAAAATACCGGGGTCTCCTCCAAGTCGCCGTCGTAGTCCCGAGGAGTCCCCTCCGGCCCGATTACCCCGCCGCTCAGGACCGCCAGCCCGCCGTAGCGGTCCGGGTTCCGGGCGACGAACTCGCTGGACAGACAGGCACCCTGCGAGAACCCGACGAAACAGAGCCGGTCGGCCGGGATTCCGGCGTCGAGGACTCGCTGACGGACCCTGGCCAGAAAGTCCAGCGCCGACGAGAGACCGGGTTCGTTCTCGTCGATGTCCGCGAGGAAGGAGTTGGGATACCACGTCCGGCCGCGGGCTTGGGGCGCGAGGTAGGCCACGCTCTCGGCGTCGAACTCGGTGGCCATCTCCAGCATGCCCTCGGCGGTCGCGCCGCGGCCGTGGACGAAGACGACCGCGCTGTCGGCCTTCGAAAGCCCCTCGCCAGCGGTGGCGACCGGTTGGCCCTCGTGGGGGTCCGACTCGCCAGCGTGGGGCGAGTGTGCCGCCGTCATCGCTGGTCCGGCGCGCTCACGAACTCGGTTCCCGGCGTCTCCTCGTCCACGCCGAAGCCCGGCCCCTCGGTGCAGATTTCGATGGTCAGACCGTCAGGGTCGGCCAGATAGATGCTCTCGAAGTAGGTGCGGTCCTGCACCGGCGAGACCCGGACGTCCTGCGACCGGAGGTAGTCGCGCCACTCGCGCAGGGTCTCGCCGCCCTCGACGCCCAGCGCGAAGTGGTGGGACGCGCCCGGACCGGGGTTGCCCCGCGAGTTCGGATACTCGAAGTAGGTGACGACGGTGCCCGGTTCACCCTCCGGGGTCGGCGAGAAGTAGTAGTGCTTCGTGCCGGGGTCGTCGTAGTTTTCGGTCATCTTGACGGTGTGGAATCCGAGGACCTCCTCGTAGAACCCCTGCGTGCGGTCCATGTCGGTGCAGATGTTCGTGACGTGGTTGATGTCGGTGAGTGGCGGCGTCTCCGAATCGCTCATACGCGCTTTAGCCGCACGGCGACCTTGAGCCTTGTCGGACGGAGGGGTAAGCAGGTGACGCGAACGTAACCGGACCGTCGCGTCGCCGACAAATCGACGGTTCGGAGGTCGTCCTGCGCCGCCGACTTGCGGATGCGTCTCGTTCTACAACTCGACAGTCCGCAAGTCGTCCTGCGCCGATGATTTGCGGATGCGTCTCACTCTACAGTTCGACAGTCCGCAAATCATCGGCGAACCGCACGTCGCCGTCGTACTCGGCTTCGATGGACGACAGCATCTCCTCGTGGCGGCCCTCGGTGTGGGGGTAGAGGTGGGTCAGAAACACCTTGCCGATGTCTGCCTCGGAGCCAGCGAGCGCCGCGCCGAGTTGGGTCGGCGTCGGGTGGTTGTCCACGTCCACGTCGTCGGGGAACGAGCAGTCGTGAGCCAGCACGTCACAGCCGTCGGCGAAGTTGGCCAGCCCCTCGAAGGCCTCGCTGTCGCCGCTGAAGGTGAACTGGTCGCCGAAGCGGTAGGCCAGACAGGGCAGGGAGTGGCGCGTCTCGTAGCCCTCGATTTCGAACCCGGCGACCTCGAAGTCGTGGGCACCGACCTCCCGAACCCGGAGGTCCATGCGCTCTTTCAGGTAGTCGAACACCTCGATCAGGTCGTCCACGAGCGCCTTCGTCCCGGTCGGACCGACGACTTCGAGGTGCTCCTCGCCCGCGAGCCAGCGGGCCTTCAACAGCGGGAGGAGGTCGGCCACGTGGTCCAAGTGGTGGTGGGTCAGGAGGACGCTGGATATCTCCTCGTAGCCGATGCCCGACTGCTGGAGGCGATGGAGGACGCCGCTCCCGCAGTCCACGAGGAGGTGCCGGTCGCGCTCCTCGTCGGTCACGACGATACCGGTCTGGTAGCGCTCGCCGGTCGGCATCGCACTGCCGGTGCCGAGAAAGGTAACTCGCATACTCGATTCGCCGGTCCGAATCGTGTTAACGGCTTTGGGACTCTCCGGGCGAGCGTCGCGTTCGGGGCGGTCCCCGATGCCGGACGGTTTATATTAACCTTCGACGAAGAAATTCGACCGGAACGGTCCAGAAACGAGCTGTCAGGCGATATTTCACTTCCGATAGGTGGCAAAGACTTAAATTTGGACTGGAGCGTCGGAATTTTGGTGGCGCGGTCCGAGGAGACCCGCATGGTCACGACGCAGTTCGGCCGGACGCCCGAGGGAAGTCGTCTGGAAGTCGCCGAGGAGTTCGACGCGCCCGCCGAACGGCTCTGGGAGTTGCTGACCGATACCGGCGAGTGGGCCGAATGGGGGCCGCTCGTCGCGGGGGTCGTCTGTAGCGACGACCCGATTCGGGAGGGGACGACCGGGACGCTCGAAACGACCTTCGGCGTCGGGCTTCCTTTCGAGGTCACGTCCTGCGAGGAGTACCGTTGGACGTGGGAGATTTCGGGTATCACCGCGACGGGCCACCGGGTCGAACCGCTCGACGGCGGCTGTCGCGTGGTGTTCGAGGTGCCCCTGCTGGCGGCGGGCTACTCGCCGGTCTGTGCGGTCGCGCTCGGGGAACTGGGCGAGCGAGTTTGAGTTCATACAATCGGCGCGTTAGAGGTTTCTTCTGTCCTATTTGGCGGCCACATGGCTATCGTTTTTCTCGGAGGTGGAGGTGGAGGTGGAAAAGAACGTGAATAAGAGAGAAGGCTAGCTTCAGGCTTGAGCAAAGGAGTTACCGCGACCGCACCGCCACCGCAGGCCACGTCCTCCCCAACCGCTTGCGGTCCTCGCTTCGCTGCGGTCCTCAGCCCTCGCGCGACTGGCGCGGCCACGAGAGGCCGCGCCGCACGCGCCGGGAGAGAAGCCTACCGAACGACCCCACGGCGGAGCGTTTTCACTTTCACTCCGGGGGCCAAACCGTCTTAACCGTCCGCTCCTAACGGGCCTGCAAATGGGAGCGCGCGAGCTGTTGGCGCGCGAGGAGTTCGACTTCGACGCCGAGTCGGTGGCCCTCGACGACGCCGCGGTCCTCGAATCGCTGGAACCGGAGGTCCGGGAGTGGTGGGTCGAGGAGTTCGGCGAGTTCGTGCCGGAGAACGGCGGCCTGTTCACGCCGCCCCAGAAGGAGACCATCCCGCTCGTCCACGAAGAGAAAAATGCCTTGGTCGCCTCGCCGACCGGGAGCGGGAAGACGCTGAGTTCCTTCACCGCCATCCTGAACGAACTCTTTCGACGCGAGCGCGAGCGGGACGAGGGCTTGGACAACTCCGTCTACTGTCTGTACGTCTCGCCGCTGAAGTCGCTGGCCAACGACATCCACCGGAATCTGGAGGTGCCCCTGCAGGGCATCGCCGAGAAGATGGACGGCGACCCGTCGGTCCGCCACGCCATCCGCCACGGCGACACCGACGATTCGGAGCGCCAGAAGATGCTCGACGAGACGCCACACATCCTCAACACGACGCCCGAGACGCTGGCAATTCTGCTCAACTCGCCGAAGTTCAAGAAAAAACTGGAGACCGTCGAGTACGTCGTCGTGGACGAGATTCACAGCCTCGCGGACGGGAAACGCGGCACCCACCTCGCGGTGAGTCTGGAGCGACTGGAGCGGATGGCCGAAACCTCGCCGACCAGAATCGGCTGTTCGGCGACGGTCGAACCCTTGGAAGACATCGCGGAGTTTCTGGTCGGCTGTGAGGCGAGCGGAGCGGGCCGAGCGGACGCGCCAACGGACGGCGAGGACGCCGCGACGCCCCGCGACTACGAAATCGTGGATACCCGGTTCGTGCGGGAGTTCGACGTCGAGTTGCAGTGTCCGACCGACGACCTCATCGGGACTCCTCGGGACGTGGTGAACGAGCGGTTCTACGACCAACTCCACGACCTGATTTCGGACCACACCAACACCCTCGTCTTCACGAACACGCGGTCGGGGGCCGAGCGCGTCTTGCAGAATTTACGGGAGCGGTACCCGGAGTACGACGAGGAGAACTCCGGGTGTCACCACGGCAGTCTCTCGAAGGAGGCCCGCCAGTCCATCGAGCAGGATTTGAAGGACGGCACGCTCGACGTGGTGACGACCTCCACGAGTCTGGAGTTGGGCATCGACATGCCCCACATCGACCTCGTGGTCCAAATCGGATCGCCGAAATCCGTGGCGTCGCTCCTCCAGCGCGTCGGGCGGGCGGGCCACCAGCTCGGCCAGACCGTGACGGGCCGGGTCGTCGCGCTCGACCGCGACGAACTCGTGGAGTGTGCGGTGATGCTCAAGAAGGCCGAGGAGGGCTTCGTGGACCGGGTGTTCGTCCCCGAGGAGGCCTACGACGTGGCGGCCCAGCACGTCTACGGGATGGCCATCAACGAGGTGCGCCCCGAGCGCGAGGTCCGGGAGACTCTGCGGCGAGCCTACCCCTACCGCAACTTCTCCGACGAGCAGTTCGAGACCCTCTTTCGGTATCTCACGTCGGACTACGAGGGACTGGAGGACAAGAACGTCTACGCGAAGATTTGGCGCGACGAGAACGACCCGCCCGACGGCGAGTACCACTACCCCGAGTTCGACGTGGGCGAACCCCTGATAGGCAAGCGCGGCCGACTCGCGCGGGTCATCTACATGACCAACATCGGAACGATTCCCGATTCCTTTACCTGCGACGTGTTCACCCGCGCGGACAGCGAGTGGGTCGGCGACTTGGACGAGGAGTACCTCGACACATTGGAGCAGGGCGACGTGTTCGTCCTCGGCGGCCAGACCTTCGAGTACCGGTATCGCCGCGGGTCGAAGGTGTACGTCGACAGGACCAGCGGACGACCGACCGTCCCCTCGTGGTTCTCCGAGCGGTTGCCCCTCTCCTACGACCTCGGGCGGGGCATCCTCGACTTTCAGGGCGAACTGCTGGAGCGGTTCCGAAAGCGGGGCAAGCCCGCGGTCCGAGTCTGGCTCCGGGAGTTCCCCCTGGACGAGAACAGCGTCCGGGCCGTCGCTCGGATGTTCGACGAGCAGGTCCGGTACGCCGGTCCCGAGAGCGTCAGCACGACGACGCGCCTCGCCGTCGAGGTCGAGCTGGACCGCGAGTCGTACGAACGCCACTACTACGTCCACTCGAACTACGGCCGGAAGTTCAACGACGGCCTCTCGCGACTCGTCGCCTACCGGTGTGCCAACGCGGCCAACACCAACGTCACGGTCGCGGTCGCGGACCACGGGTTCACGGTGTCGATGCCGCTCAACCGGAAGGTGGACGTGGCCGAAATTCTGCGCGACATCGACCCCGACGAGGTCCGCCCTGACCTCCGGTCGGCGCTCGACGGCACGGACCTCCTCCAGCGGTACTTCCGCATCGACGCCACCCGGTCGCTGATGATTCTGAAACGCTACAAGGGCTACGAGAAGTCCGCCAGCGAACAGCAGGTCTCCAGCGAGATGTTGTTAGGGTTCGCCGAGGAGTTGGAGGAGTTCGCGGTCGTCGAAGAGACCTACCGGGAGATAATCGAGGACAAACTCGCGGTCTCGGCCGTCGAGGACGTGCTGGCCGACGTGCAGTCCGGCGAGATAACCGTGACACGGAACCGCGTGGACACGCCGACGCCGCGGGCGTTCGGTCTCGCCACGCTGATGGCCAGCGACGTGGTGCTGGCCGACGACGAGAGCGCGGTGCTACGGGAGTTCCACGACCGCGTGCTGGAGGAAATCGGCGGCGAGTACGGCGACGAGAGCGACGAGTCGGGTGGGGCCTCCGCCGCGAGATAGTCACGCGCCGCGCGCCCGTCAGGACTCCGCGCTCGTCAACAACGTGTCGAGCGCGTCCGGGACGACCAACACGTCGCTTCCGGGTTCCACGGCGTCGGCGACCGACTGGCGGGCGTGCATCAGGCACTCCTCGACGACTTCGGGTGACTCGCTGTTCGTGACGTAGCAGTCGTACTCCCGGAGGACGCGGGCAACGACGAACGCGCGCTGTGCGCCGGGGTCGTACCCCTTCCGCATCTCGTCGTAGAGGGCGTCGGCGCTCTCGGCACGGCTGAGCCAGTCGTAGAAGCGTCGCTCGCCCGTGCCCTCGCCAGCGCCCTCCTGCAAGCGCGCGGGGACGACGATGCGGCCGCTCGCGCCCGAACCGCCGTCCCGCTGGCTCGCGTCTCCGGCGCGCCGTGCCGAAGACGCGAGCGGGTCGTAGTCGCCCAACGCGAGGTACGTCGCGGCCCGCGTCGCCTGATAGAGGTTCGCGTCCTTCGGCGCGCCGACGCCCGCGACGACGGCATCGTACGTGTCCGTTAAAGAAACAGAAATGTTGTTCTTGCACGTCGCTGCGAGGTCGCGGACCACTTCTCGGTGGTCGCCCGCGCTCGCGCCGAGGAGTCCCGCGGGACCGTGCGTGACGTTCAGGCAGAAGTCTACGCCAGCCACGTCGCCCGCTTCGTCCAGCATCGCGCGGAAGGGGTTGCCCTCGACGCGGCCCAAGCGGACGCCCTCCCGAGAGAGCATCGCCGGGCCGTGAGTGTACCGGATGAGCGACTCCCCGCCAGCGCCGATGGCGACGGTCTTCGCCCCGCCGGAGAACCCCGCGTACTGGTGGGGTTCGACCATCCCGGTCGAGACCACGGCGTCGGCCTCGGCGACGGTCGGGTTGAGTTCGACCGGGACGGACTCGCCGTCGGGCCCCTCGACCTCGCCGACGACGCGGGCTTGCTCGGCGTCGTGGTTCTGCGCGAGGTCGGCGTACTCGCCGAGCGCGCTCCGCAACTCCTCGTCGGTCATCGGCCGGTGGAGTCCGAGGCCGACCACGATGGAGATTCGGTCGCGCGAGACGCCCGCCTCGCGGAGGTCGGCGACGAGCAAATCGACCAGCACGTCGTCGGGCGTCGCGCGGGTCACGTCGGTCACGACGATTGCCACCTCGTCCTCCGAGGCGACGCGTTCGGACAGGGGTGGCCCGTGCGGGTCGGCCATCGCTTCCGCGGCGGCCTCGCGGGGGTCCACGGGGTCGCCGCCGGGCGGGTCGGCGACCGCGACGTTACAGTTCGGAAGAGATACGTCGATGGTGGTGTCGCCGTAAGGAAGGTTCATGGTCGGTGTTCGCGGTTCTCGTGCGTGAAAGCGTCGGAAAGTGTATTTAGGTTGGTGGCGAGCGTCTGCCGGTGGTTCAGATGTCTACGGCGAACTCGTCGCGCCCGGCCGACTCCTCGGCGAAAGCCGCGAGGAGGTCCGCGGCGGCGTCCAAGTCGTCGGTGTCGATGACCTCGACGGGGGTGTGCATGTAGCGGTTCGGGAGGCCGACGTTCAGCGACGGGATGCCGCC
>SDGW01001536.1_pt1 | contig 18230 bp, 15 predicted proteins | sample 2873831 | NCBI WGS metagenome assembly SDGW01 (sample SAMN08132700, study PRJNA421101) | hypersaline lake metagenome | isolation source: celular fraction 0.22 microns magnesium sulfate-rich crust from ephemeral... | place: Spain: Penahueca Lagoon, Toledo | collected 2011-07
GGCGGGCACAACGTCGCCGCGGGCGCGACGGTGCCAAAGGGGACCGAAGACGAGTTCGTCGCGCTCGCCGACGAGTTGGTCGGCGAGCAGTTGGGCTGATTTCGGGACCGACCCGGACTACTCGACGTACCGCGTGAGAACGTCTTTCGCCGTGTCGCCGAGCTTCTGCACGTCCTCGCCGGTGAGGTGGAACTTCGGCTCCCAGTCGGAGAGGCCGAGGTAGTCGCTGACGACGAACATCGCGCCGGCGTCCGCGCCGCGGTAGTCGGCGACCGCGAACACCGCCGACGCCTCCATCTCGACGGTGAGGACGCCTTCGTTCGCGTACTCCTCGACCTCGCGCTTGGTCTCGCGGTAGATGGCGTCGGTCGTCCACGTCGGGCCGACGTGGACGGCCTCCCCGCGCTCGTCCAGCAGTTTCGTCGTCGCGTCGAGTAGCTCCTCGTCCGGCGTGGCGTACTTTTCGGACTCGACGTAGTGATGCGAGGTCCCCTCGTCGCGAATCGCTCGGTCCGGGACGACGAACTCCCCCATCTCGACCGACTCGTCGAGACATCCCGCGATGCCGACCGAGAGGAACGCCTCGACGCCGTCCGCGATTAGTTCGTCCAGTAGCATCACGGCAGTCGGCGCGCCGATGCCGAAGTTACCCATCACCCCGACGGTGTAGTCCGTGTCTGCAAAGAGATACAGTTGCCCGTAGTAGTGGTCCACGGTCTCGCCCTCGTAGGTCTCCGTGAGGTAGTCCATCAGTCCGCGACTGTAGCACAGGACGACCGCCTCCGGCGGTTGTGCTACGTCGCCGTCCGACTGCGAGGCGCGATAATCGGCGTGCTCCTCGGGCGTGACGAGGGGTTCTGCGCCGTGTTTGTCCGGCGAGTTCGGAAACGTCATCGCTCGCCTGTATCCGGACCATCATCAAATGACTTGTGTCGATGAGGTAATCGGTACCAATTCTCACGCATCGGGCGTTCCGGCGCGTTCGATAGCGAGGAGCCGATTCTCGGATGTCCGAAGAAAGCGCTCCGAGTCGCCAGAGAGTCAGTTTCGTATATCGGTAGATGATTTATGCAGTCTCCTCGGCCGACTCATCGGCGGTCTCCCAGCGCCGCGAATCGACCGCTCCGAGCGCCGAGGAGCCCCCGAATCGTCCGGACGAACGACCCAAGGAATCGGCCGTATCGGACGCGTCCGGCCGTCCTGTAGTCGGAGAGAATAAATACGTGTGGGAGAGACGGGACAAATACTGAGACCACTGCGAGCCATGATAGACCGAACGTACTCCGACGAGATTTCTGCCGAACAGGACGGCGAGACCGTCTCCATCGCTGGGCACGTCCACGAGATTCGAGACTTGGGTGGGCTGACCTTCGTCATCGTGCGCGACCGCGAGGGCCAGATTCAAGCCGTGTTCAAAGAGGAGAACGACGAGGACCTCTTCGAGGCCGCCCAAGACCTCCACAAGGAGGACGTCGTCCGGATTTCCGGCCGCGTGAAGGCCAGCGACCAAGCGCCCGGCGGCGTCGAACTCGCCCCGACCGAACTGGAGGTCATCAGCGAGTCCGACACGCCCCTCCCGATGGAAGTCGCCAAGGACATCGAGTCGGACCTGTCGACGCGACTCGACAACCGCGCCATCGACCTCCGTAAGCCCGAGAACTACGCGGTCTTCTCGCTGCGCTCGAAGCTGATGAGCGCGATGGAAGAGTGGTTCGACGACGAGGGCTACGTCGACGTGGACACGCCGCTCATCTCTCAGGAAGGTGCCGAAGGCGGTGCCGAACTGTTCCCGGTCGTCTACTACGGCGACGAGGTCTTCCTCTCTCAGAGCCCGCAACTCTACAAGCAGATGCTGATGGCCGCCGGGTTCGACAAAATCTACGAGACCGGCACCGCGTTCCGCGCGGAAGCGTTCGCCACCTCCCGCCACGTCTCCGAGATAGCGATGTTCGACGTGGAACTGGCCTACATCGAGGACCACCACGACGTGATGGACGTCCAAGAGGAGTCCCTGCGCTACGCGCTGGAGCAGGTCGCCGAGAACGCCCAAGACGAGTTGGACGTCCTCGACGTAGACCTCGACGTGCCGACCGACGAGTTCCCGCGCATCACCTTCGAGGAGGCCCGCGACATCCTCGCCACCGAGTTCGACCACGTTCCGGACGCCAGCGACGACCTCGACACGAAGGGTGAGAAACTGCTCGGCGAGTACTTCGAAGAGCAGGGCCACCCCGCCTTTTTCGTCGTCGGTTACCCCGACGAGAAGTTCTACTACAAGCAGGACGTGTCCGGCGACGACATCGCCTCCCGGAAGTTCGACCTCATCTACAAGGGCCAAGAGCTCTCGTCGGGCGGCCAGCGCGAACACGACATCGAGACGATGGAGCAGATGATGGACGAGCAGGGCGCGGACCCCGAGAACTTCGAGTTCTACCTCGAAGCGTTCCGCTTCGGCATCCCGCCCCACGGCGGTTACGGACTGGGCATCGACCGCCTCGTCCAGAAGGTCGCCGATCTCGAAAACATCAAGGAAGCCATCCTCTTCCCGCGCGACCCCGACCGCGTGACGCCCTGACCGCGCGACCGCAGTTCCGAGCGCGAACGCCGTCCACGGTGACCCGCGAAACCGGCCAATCGTCTCACTTTTGTTCGTCCTGACCCAACCGTCCGGGCATGGCCGACTTCGACCCCGAGAAGTTCGAAGATAAGTACGTCCACTACTTCAACGAGTTGCAGAAGGCGTACAAGAACGCGTTCAACCGACTCAACGACCGGTACGACTCGGAACTAATTCACGCAATCGACCAGCAGATTCTCAACGAGAGCGAACCGTTCTACGAGGGCGACGGCGAGTTCCGCGTCGAGTTACCCGAAAATCCCGTCGAACGCGTGCAGGGCATCGTCGTGAAAGACGAGAAAGTCGAGGAGATGCTCGACATCTACGTCGAGGAGATAGAGACCGAACTGCGGCGCGTGTTCGGCTTCGAGTCCGGAAGCGAGTAGCGTCGTCCCGTCCGCGATTCTCCATTTTTCGGCGGTTCCGGAGTTCGCCCCGCGCGTACCCGGCACTCGTCCGAGCGATGGGATGCGAGAGCGAGGCGTATCGCCCGATTCGAGCCGATAAATCGCTTTTTGCTATATCGAATTTGGTGTGCGTTCCACGAAGCGACCCTTCCGGACGTGATTCACGGAAGACGGAAATTGGGGCACACCAAAATGCCTAAGTCCTGTTTTAGGGTAGCCTAAATACATGCGAGAGACACCGGCTTCGAGACTGACACGGCGGAGTTTGCTGAAAGGCGCGGGCGCGGCCAGTACCGGCGCGCTCCTCGCCGGATGTACGGGCGACGGGGCGAGCGACGAGACACAGACGCCCGAGGAGGGCGCGTCGGAGACGGCGACCGAGGCGACCGCGGCCGAGTCCACGACGACGGAAACCGGCGACGGGTACGCGGTGGCGATGTCTCCGGTGGGAACCGTCGAGTTCGACGCCGTGCCCGAGAACGTCTTCACCGTGTTCCCGCAGTACGCGGACATGGCGGTCGCGCTCGGCCACGGCGACGCGGTGAACTCGGTGTACGTGCCGGAGATGTCGGGCACGACGATGGACCACTACCACCACACCTCGACGGGGTCTCGTTCGACTGGGAGGGACTACACGACCCCCTGAGCAACAGCTTCTCCAAGGAACTGCTGTACGAACTCGACAGCGACGTTCACCTCGCCGACCCCGCGTGGGCGTCCACGCAGAAAAACTGGAACCAGTCGGACGTGGCGGAAATCGGCTCCCAAATCGCGCCGTGGTTCGGCAACTTCTACAGCGGCACTCGCGCCCCCGCCCCGGACGGGTACGACGACTACCGGTACTACGACCTCTGGGAACTGTTCGGGAAGGTCGCCAGCGTGTTCCGCGAGCGCGAGCGGTACGAGGCGCTCGCGGAAGTCCACGCGAACCTCGTCTCCTCGATTCGGGAGGAGCTTCCGCCGAAAGACGAGCGCCCGAGCGTCGTCCGGGTCACGCTCGCGCAGGACGGCGAATCGTTCTACACCTACCACCTCAACGAGCCGGGCTACTGGCTGGCCGACACACGACCGCTGGACGCGAACGACGCGTTCGCCGACGAGGACTGGCAGAGCCTCTGGGGCACCGTCGATTACGAGACGATGCTGGAAGCCGACCCCGACGTCATCCTCCACCTCTGGGGCATCACGCCGAGCTACAGCATGGCCGACACGCGCTCGAAACTCGAAGACCACGCCAGCGGGAGCCAACTGAAGGCGGTCGAGAACGACCGGGTGTACGCCGCGGGGATGCGGTATCAGGGTCCCATCATGAACCTGTTCCAGATAGAGATGGGAGCCAAACAGCTCTACCCCGACGTGTTCGGCGAGTGGCCCCGCTACGAGGACGGCGACCACTACCCCGAGATTCCCGAGGACGAGTGGCTGTTCGACCGGAACCGGGTAGCCGACATCGTTGCCGGACGCGCGGAGTAGGACGAATGACAGACGAACGGTGGTGAACCAAAGGTCTAAGAACGCACACACCCTACCCCGCGGTATGAGCACCGAGACTCAGGACGACGGGGACGACCTCGAAGAGCGCGTCAGCAACTTCCTGCGGCGCAACTTCCCCCAGATTCAGATGCACGGCGGAAGCGCGGCCATCCAGAACATCGACCGCGAGGAGGGCTCGGTCCACATCCAGTTGGGCGGCGCGTGCAGCGGCTGTGGCATCTCCCCGATGACGATTCAGGCCATCAAGAGCCGAATGGTCAAGGAGATTCCCGAAATCGAGAAAGTCAACGCCGAGACCGGGATGGGCGGCGACGGCGGCCACGGCGGCGGCATGAGCCCCTCGTTCCCCGGCGAGACCAGCGACGACGGCGACGAGGACGAAGGCCCACAGGCTCCCTTCTAAGCCCGTATTTCCGGCCGCGAAACGTCTCGATTCTTCCCGTAGAACGCGGCTAACATCAGGATATTTATCCCGTCGGGAGTTGGACGCTACGGTATGACCAACGACGACGCCGCGGGGAACGTCGTGTTCGTGGTCATGGACACGGTTCGCAAGAGCCACCTCTCCGTCTATGGCTACGACCGACCGACGACGCCGGGCTTGGAGCGGTTCGCCGACGAAGCGGCCGTCTTCGAGCAAGCGGTCTCCCCCGCACCGTGGACGCTTCCCGTTCACGCCTCGCTGTTCACGGGGATGTATCCGAGCGAACACGGCGCGAGCCAAGAGAACCCGTATCTGGAGGGCGCGACGACGCTCGCCGAGACGCTCTCGGGCGCCGGCTACGACACCGCGTGTTACTCCTCGAACGCGTGGATTACGCCCTACACCCACCTCACCGACGGCTTCGACGACCAAGACAACTTCTTCGAGGTGATGCCCGGCGACTTCCTCTCGGGACCGCTGGCGAAGGCGTGGAAGACGATGAACGACAACGCTACTCTGCGGAAGGCCGCCGACTACCTCGTCAGCGTCGGCAACAAGATTCACGAGTACACCGCGTCGGGCGAGGGTGCCGACTCGAAGACGCCGCAGGTCATCGACCGGACGATGGAGTTCATCGACGACGCGGACGACGACTACTTCGCGTTCATCAACCTGATGGACGCCCACCTGCCGTACCACCCGCCCGAGGAGTACAAGCAGGAGTTCGCCCCCGACGTCGATTCCACGAAGGTCTGCCAGAACTCGAAGGAGTACAACTGCGGCGCGCGCGACATCAGCGACGACGAGTGGGAGGCCATCGAAGGGCTCTACGACGCCGAGATTCGCCACATCGACGCGGAACTCCAACGCCTGTTCTCGTGGATGCAGGACAACGACGAGTGGGAGGACACGATGGTCGTCGTCTGCGCCGACCACGGGGAACTCCACGGCGAACACGACCTGTACGGCCACGAGTTCTGCATCTACGACCCGCTGGTCAACGTCCCGCTGATGGTCAAACACCCCGAGATGGAGTCGGGCCGCCGCGAGGAGCAACAGGTCGAACTGGTAGACCTCTATCACACCGTGTTGGACCACACCGGCGTCGAGGCCGAGCGCTCGACCAAACCCCTCGACCGGACGCGCTCGCTCCTCTCGGCAGACTACCGCGACTTCGCAGAAGGCGACTACGCCTTCGTGGAGTACTACCGACCGGTCGTGGAGCTGAAACAGCTCGAACAGAAGGCCGCCGACGCGAACATCGAGTTGGACACCGACTCGCGCTTCTACTCGCGGATGCGGGCCGCGCGCCGCCCCGACGCCAAGTACATCCGCAACGAACGCATCGGCGACGAGTTCTACCTCCTCGACTCGGACCCCGGAGAGACCGACGACGTGCGCGGCGAGGAGACCGACGAGGAGGTCGAACTCGAAGGCGCGCTCTCCGAGTTCGAGGAGAGCGTCGGCGGCGAGTGGAAAGAAGTCGAGGACGACGACGTGCTGGACGACATGAGCGACGACGCCGGCCGCGAGCGCGGTGCCGGACTCGACACCCGCACCGGGGAGACTCGCCAGCAGGCCGACCAGCACCGCCTCGATACCGCCCGCGCCGCCGGGAAGCGGCGTGACCCCCGCGATAGCGCCCACCGGGACGACGAACAGGAGGACCGAGAACGAGATCGGCTCGCCGATGGCCGCGAACGCGAGCCAGAGCGCGACCATCTGGCACATCCAGCCAGCAGTCGAGGCGGCGAGCGCGAGCGTCAGGCCGCGTCGATTCGTCGCCACGCGCTCGATGGACTCGAAGAACTCGCCGACGCGGGCTTCGAGGGTCTCGCGACTGAGCGCCACGTCCACGGGCGCGACGCGCGCAGCACGATGGAGGGGACGAAGTTGAGCGAGTCCACGCTGGCGATGGCCGCCAGTCCGCGCTCGTACTCGGTGTCCGCGACCTTCGAGATGAGCAGGGCAGTGACGGGTTCGCCGCCAGCCTGTCCGAAGGGCGTGACGTTGTTCGAGAACATCGCGCCGTTCAGGATGAAGAAGGACTTGGCGAACGAGACGTCCACCCCGAGTACGTCGAGCACGGTCCGGAGACCGAAGCCCCACGCGGCGAGCCAGCCGAGCGTGACGACGACGATGAGCGCGACTAACTCGGTGTCGGCCTGCTGGAGTCGCTGGACGAACCCCTCGACGCCCACGAAGTACAACAGCAGGCCGAGAATCGCAAACGTCCCGAGAAATCCGAGAATCGTCGTTCGCAACTGCGCGCCGTTCATGGGCGAAGCTTGCTTTCTGCGGTAATCAGTATGTCGAAATCCCCATTCGACGCTCGACGGTGGACCGGGCGGTCGGTCGGCATGACTTCTCGCATCTACGGGCGTCGGCCGACTAGTTCAATCCTGTGGACGCTCGCGCTCCCAAGCCCGGAGCAACTTCGTTAAGGTGCGATTGACCGGTACCGAGACGCCGCGTTCTCGTGCACGCGAGGAGACGTACCCGTTGATGGCCTCGACTTCGGTTCGCCTGCCCGCCGACACGTCTTGGCGCATCGAGGAGGTGTTCGCGGCGGTGGCCTCGGCGACGCGCTCGACCGCCCGGACCGCCTCGGCGTCGCTCAGGTCGACCTCCTCGGCGCGGGCGAGGCGGGCCGTCTCGCGGGCCGCGTCGGCCGCCACGTCGCGGGCCGGGCCGTCAAGTAGCGCGCCGTTCTCGACGCGGGCGAGCGCCGTCGTCGCGTTGATGCCCGCGTTGACCGCCAGCTTCTCCCAGAGGCGACGCGGCATGTCGTCGGCGACGGCGGTCTCGATTCCGGCCGCGGCGAAGGCGTCGCCGACGCGGTCGGCCGTCGCCGACGTGCCGCCCTCGCGCGGTCCGACGAGGACTTCTCCCCGCCCGGTGCAGGTCACGGTGCCCGGTTCGCCCCGGACCGCGCCGTAGGTCGCGGTGCCCGCGAGGACCGGGCAGTCGAGCCGGCGGGCCAGCGTCTCCTCGTTGCCCATGCCGTTCTGGAGCGAGAGCGCGGCGTCGATTCGCCCGGTGGCGAGCGTTCTGGCGGCCTCCTCGGTGTCGAAGGCCTTGACCGTCACCACCGCGAGGTCGGCCGCGAGGTCGGTCCCGTCGGCGGTCGCCTCGGGGCGGACGGTGAAGTCGAACTCGCCTTCGACCCGGAGGCCGGACTCCCGGACCGCCGCGACGTGCGGGTCGCGCCCGACCAGCGTGACCGCGTGTTCGCGGGCGAGGAGGCCGCCGACGAGACTGCCGAGGCTTCCCGCGCCGAACACGACGATATCCATGCCTCTTCGTCGGAGTTGCGGGTAGAAAAATGGGTCCGTCTCGTCGCGTCAGTCCTCGGTCCAGTACATCAGCGCCTCTTTCGGCTCGCCGCAGTTCGGGCACTCGTCGGGGATGCCCTCGTCTATCTCGCCCATCTCGCCGCACTCGGTGCAGCGCCACATCAACTCGGCCTCGCCGAAGTCGTGGCCCGAGCGGGCGTGTTCGACGCTCATGCTCTCGACGCCCTGCCGGGTCGAGACGAAGAAGCCGCCCTTCTCCAACCCCCGGACGTTCCCGATTGCGTTGCCGTTCTCGTCGTAGACTGTCTGGCCGAAACCCACTTCGAGTGCCTTCTTCTCGGCTTCCGAGTCCCCGTCCTCCGCGGGTTGCTCTCCGTGTCCACTCATGGGCGATGGTACGGCGTACCGAGTGATAAAGCTCCTCGCCGATTCGAGAGAAGAGTCGAAGCGAAACCCGAACTGTCCACCGGCGAACGCCCAGTGACACCGGCGAAGATAGGCTAGCGACTCGACCGCGAGCGAGGAGCGAGAGCGCGGCGCGAAGCGCCGCGCGACACGACGAGCGAGCGGACCAAGGAACCCCCGAAGAAGCGCCGTAGGCGCTTCCGAGGGGGTGACGCCGTGTTTTTCATGAAAGTTTTGCCAGGGAGAAATCGCGGCTTCGCCGCGATTTCGACCGCAGCAAACGTTTCTACATGAAATCCGCGATGCTCCCCTGCTTGTTCTTGTCGTTCTCGAAGATGGACTCCAGCCTGCGGTCCATGATTTCGAGGCGCTGTTTGGTGTACTCCCGACAGTCGTACTTCTCGGCGACCTGTATGGCGGTCTCCATATACTTGTTCACCGAGCCGCGGTGGACCGTCAAGTTGACCTGCCCGCCACACTCCCGACACTCCTTGGTCAGGGGCATCCGGCGGTACTTCTCGCCGCAGTCGAGACATCTGGTCTCTTGGCGGGAGAACGCCCGGAGGTTGCCGATGAGGTCCGGCAGGAAGTGGTACTCGATGACGCGCTCGGCCACGTCGGTCTCGTCCACCGAGCGGAGTTTCCGCGCGAGTTCCAACTGGGCGTCCATCTTGTCCATCATCGACCCGAGCGTCTTGTACGCCGAGAGGTCCGGCCCCAGCGCGAGGTCCGAGGTGTCGTGGCTGTGATGGAAGTCGGTGTACTCGCGGTCCGTCCCGAGGGTCTCTTCCGCGATTTTCATCACGTCCTCGACCTCCTCGGGGTCGGCCATCTCGCGGGTCGCCTCGTAGAACTCGCGGGGGTATTGGCGCACGATGTCCATGTTGTGCGCTTCGTCGTCGATTTCCGAGGGGTCGATGCGCGAGGACATGACGAGCGGCGCGTCCATCTGGCCTCCCCTCTTGTCGGGTAGAAATTCTTTGCTGAAGTTTAAAAGTCCATCCATCAAAAGCATCACACAGTCCTCGTCCCCGTCACAATTTCTTCGTTTTGCGGCGTGGAAGTACGGATGTGCATATCCGACGGCCGCCGAGGTGAACCCCACGATGCGCCCGACGACCGCCGCGGAGGTGTGGGGAGCCATGCCGAAGACCAGCTCGCCGACCAACTCGTCGCGCTCGTCCACCTCGTAGAAGGGGTCGAGACCGTAGTACTGTTCCAGCAGGTCGTCCACGAAATCGGCGGTCCGCAGGAGGTGTTCGGCCGCGCCGTCCGAGAGAACGATGTCCTGCACTTTGAGCTCGACCAGTTGGTCGTCGTGGCGGAGCTGGTCGCCGTGGACGTCCTCGTCGTAGCCCAGCGACCGGAAGTGGTCGGCGGTCACGTCCAGTTCCGCGGGACGGACGCTCGTGACCGGGAGGTCGGTCATGTCGTAGCGAACCGTCCCGTCTTTGAACGCCGAGACGTCGTGTTTGGCTCTGAGGATGCCCTTCTCGATAGGTTCGGGAGTCTTGTAGGACGACGACAGCCCCTTGACGCCTTTGAGCGTGTCGAAGGCGTTCTCGCGCTCGCCGACCGATTCGAGCGCCGCCCGGAACTCGTCGTTCACGTCGATGGTCCGGTACTCGACCGAACTGGCCTCGACGTCACAGCGGTCACAGACCGCGCGGCCCGATTCGTCCAACTCGACCACGGAGTCACACTCGGGGCATGTGAAGTGGGCGAAGGTGTTACCGCCGCACTCGGGGCACTTGCACTCGAAGGTGTGTTCGCCGCAGTCCTCGCACTCCCGGCGACCGACCTGCGCGTCCACCAGTCCGGGCGTACTCTCCATGTCGGGGGCGTGCTTGGCCGCGGCGGCCACGTCGCGCTGACTGCCGCCCGCTTCGCCGATGGGAAAGAGGGTGTGGACCGCGGGCGAGAGTTCCCGCTCCTCGGACTTCTCCGGGCGGCCCATCCGGTTGCCGATGCGGGTCGGCGCGCGCTCGCGGACCTCGAAGGGAGCGACTTCGTTGACCGCCCGGACCGCGTTGTCGCCCTCGTCGGCTTCGCCCCAGTTTCGGGCCTCCGACGAGAGGTCGTCCCACGTCTGTTCGAGGTCGCCGCCATTCTCGTCGCTGTCACCGTCGCTCGCGACGATTCCGAGCGACTGAGCGAGGGGTCGCCACTCGGGGATTCGAATCTCGGTCTCCTCCTGTTCGTGGGGGACGAGGAGACATTCGAGCGCGGTCCGGGTCTCCTCGGTGAACTCGATGTACAGATCGCCGCCTACGACTTCCCCGTCGGCCACGGCCGCCGCGAGCGCCTCGAACTGGGAGACGGTGGCGTCGTGCCAGAGGTAGGTGTACTTCGGATGGAGCGGACAGTCGTACTCGGTCGCCCACGTCAACGCTTCGTCGGGCGTCGGGTCCGAGAGGTCCACGCTCGGGGAGTCCCGGAGCGCCTGCACGTCCGCGCCGGCATGTTCGAAGTCCTGCACCCACCACTCGACGGTGTAGGAGGCGGGTGCCAAGGGGTGGTTGTTCTCCACGAACTCGCCGTAGTTGACCAGATACTCCCCGAGGTCGAGAATCTTCTCGACGCCGTTTCGCAGTTCCAGCGCCTCGTCGGGGTCGTCGATGCGGCGCACGTCGCCGTTGGCGAGGCGCACGGTGGGCCCTTCGATGGAGTCCACGGGCACGACGCCCGCGGCCTTGCCGGGACGTTCGGTCTTGATTTGCGTCCCGGTGGCGAGGAAGTCGTCTACGAGATGCATCGTCGCGGGGTGGACCCCCGCGGTCGCGAACCCGTGGTTGCGCGCCCGGCCGTAGCGCAGGCGAAAGCCCCCTGACTCGCTCGGGTGGCCGAAGACGGGGCGTCCGGCGATGAGGTCCCGGAGGAACTTCTTGGCGGGTTCGACGCGCGGCGGGCCGGAGACCGCTTCGACTTCGTCGTCGGCGTCTTCTTCGGTCGCGTCGGTCTCGGCGTCGCCCTCGTCGTCTCCGTCTTCGTCGGCCTCGGTCTCGTCGTCGCCGTCCTTCCCGATGGTGCCGTCGATGAGATCCTGTAGCCACGGCCAGTCGATTTCGTCCAGATTCCGGGTGTAGCGCTGAATCTTGGGTGCCTTCAGCGCGATACCCTCCGCGAGAACGAGACACATGCCGCCGCGGGCGTTGTTGGTATCGACCCGTTCGAGGTCGCGGAACCCCGAGACCTCCTCGTCGCCGGTCGATTCCCCGTCGAGCATGATTGGCATGTGCTCGGCGATGAATTTGGTCTCCTTGTCCTTCGGCGAGTACTGGAGGCCCGTCTCCTTGTCGTAGAGGTTGATCTCCTCGGCGTAGCGTTCGATTTCGTCGTCGCGGGCCTCGTACTCAGACATCCCGACCAGCGCGCGGGTGTAGTCGGCCACGAGGACCGACAGGGCTTGAGCGGTCCCACCGGCCGAGCGAATCGGACCGGCGTAGTAGACGTTGACGAACTCGGAGCCGTCGTCGTTTTCGAGGAGGGTTTGGGGTCGCCGCTGTTCGCGCGGGCCTCGCGGGCGACCTCGAACGCGTCGTCTAAGTCGGCTTCCAAGTCCTCGAAGTATCGCTCGTCCTCGGCCCGCATGTTAGAGCCAGAGGTCGAGGTCGGTGGGTTCGTCGGGTTCGCGCTCCAGTTCCTCCTCGAAAGTGCGCATGTACAGTTCCCCGGCGAACACGGTCGCCGAGTCGAGGTGGCCCGCGAGGGTCTGGCCGCTCTTGCGCGAGAGGACGGCGTGGGTGTGGGCGAATCGGTCGCCATCGAGCCACGAGACGTTACCGACGCAGGCGGCCACTTCGAGCGGTTCGTCGAACTCTACCTCGCGGTACTCCAACTCCGACTGGTCGTAGAACCAGACGGTCGCGTCCTGTACCGCGCCCATCGCGACGAACCACGCGGCGTCCACGTCCTCGTCGGCGGCGAGCGACTCGATTTCCGAGCGCCACTCCTCGTCGTGGCCGAGTCGGGCGACGAACTCGCGGTCCCCTGAGACCTCCCGGTAGTTCATGTTCAGTGGAACGAACAGCGGCGGCAAAAAGGTTGAGTATTGGCTCGTTACTTGATTCGCCGCGACCGTAAAAACCGAAGTGGCAATCGGAGGAGGCCGCTACTGCCAGTTCTGGAGGGCTACGCTTCCGGAGACGGGAACCGAAAGCCACGCGTCGTCGGCGGTCGTGTCGGCGATGATGAGTCGCTCCGTGCGACCGTCATCGTCCAACGAGGCCATAACCTCGTTCTGTGCGACCGAATCCGACGGAGTGGCCGTATTGGAGGCCATATATGACACGTGGTACCAAGGGTTAATAAACACTCCGAAACGGCGAACCGGTGGGGAGAATCGAAGGCTTCAAATGATGAGGGTTGACACCACAGCTCAATACCACCAGATTTCCTTCACGACCGGGCGACGCGGGAACCGCCGACCTGTCGCCTACTTCGTGTAATCTGGCGCGGGACAAAGAAAATAACGGCCGGAAAAACATAGATACAAAGCGATTTAGGCGGTTAAGACGGCCTTTCCTGAAGTAACAAACGGTAAGTTTATCCGGTCTGCTTTACAATGGGCGGTTGGATGACAGATACTGACAATCTCAACCGCCGTCGTTTCCTGCAGGCGACTGGCGGTGCGGCGACGGCTGTGGCCCTCGCCGGCTGTACTGGTAGCGACGACGGTTCCCAAGATACTTCGACCACCACCGACGAGACGACGACCGCCGGCGGCGACGAGGAGACCACGACCGAAGAGGCCGACGCGCCGAGCGACGACGCGAACGTCCTCCGACTCATCAACTCCACGATGACCACGCTGGATCCGATTCGGGCGACCGACACCGCGTCCGGGACGGTCATCCAGCAGGTCTTCGACGCGTTGATGAACTACCCGAACGCCGAGGTCGAGGTCGAGAGTCAACTCGCCAAGGACTACGAGGTCTCCGAGGACTTCACCACCTACACCTTCACGCTCAAGGAGGGCGCGACGTTCCACAACGGAACCGAAGTCACCGCGGAGGACTTCGTCTACTCCTTCGAGCGCCTCGCGGCCTCGGACAACTCCCGGCGCGCGTACTTCATCCTCGACTCCATCGGTGTCAAACACGAGACGGACAGCGAAGGTGCCTACAAGCCCGGCAGCATGGCCGTCACCGCCGAGGGCGACTACACGCTCAAGATAGAACTCGCACAGCCGTTCCACGCGGTTACCGAGATGCTCGCGTACACGTCCTTCGCCGCGGTGCCGAAGGGCCTCATCGGCGACATCGACGGCTACGAGGGCGAGATGAAGCACAAGGAGTTCGCGACCTCCAACCCCATCGGCGCGGGTCCGTTCACGTTCGACGAGTGGAGCAGCAACACCGAGGCCAGCGTCTCGAAGTACGAGGATTACCACGGAAGCGCGGCCAGCGTCGACGGCGTCCACTGGAACATCATGTCCGACTCGCAGGCGATGTACACCTACGGGACGGTCAACCAGAACGCCGACATCCTCCACGCCGGTGACCTCCCCACCAGCCAGTACAACCCCGACAAGGTCAACGTCGAGAAGACCGACGACCTCGGCCGGAAGGTCGGGACCTACGGCGAGACGACGAGCGGTGCCACGCTGGACTACCTCGGCGTCCCGACTATCGGTGCCTTCTACATGGGATTCAACGCCGAGGCCGTTCCGAAGCCGGTTCGGCAGGCCGCCGCGTACGCCCTGAACCAAAAAGAAGCGGTCGACCAAATCTTCAAGGGTCGCGGCGAGACGTCGTACCACTTCACGCCGCCGTCCATCTACCCCGGCGGACCGAACGCCTACGAGAAGCACGCGAAGGAGAACTACCCCTACGGGTACGACGAGACGAAGCTCCCGGAAGCCAGAAAGGTCATGGAGGAGGCTGGCTACGGCCCCGACGACAAGTTTAGCTTCACGTTCACGGTCTACGAGTCGTCCAGCACGTGGCCCGCCCTCGGGAAGCTCCTGCGCGACAAGCTCGCCAGCGCACACATCGAGATGTCCATCGAGACGACGCCGTTCTCCACGCTGACCAAGCGCGGTCGCCAAGGGAACCTCGAAGCGTACTCGCTCGGGTGGATCATGGACTACCCGGCCCCGGACAACTTCCTCGAACTGCTCTACCCGCCGCGCACCGACACCTCGAAGGACGCTCCGCTCTCGTACTTCAACTGGTCGGGCACCGACGCCGCCGAGCAGGCGACGCAGGCGTGGGAGAAGGTCCAGAACAATCCCAAGCCGACCGACGCGGCGAAGAAGGCTCGCAACGAGGCCTACGTCTCCATCGAGGAGGCCAACTGGGAGGACATGGTTCTCCTGCCAGCCTACCACGACTTCAGCGAGCGCTTCGCGTACGAGTGGGTCGACGCGCCGCACTTCGGAGGAGCCAACTACAGTCGCCAGATGTACAACAACGTCGAAATCGGCGAGCGCAAGTAACGACGCGACGTTTTTTCTTTTCTACGACTGCACTCCTGATAGCCACCGCTCAAGTGCGTCGAACCGGGGAGAGAGGGCATCTCTCCGTAGTTAACGGAATAGTGTACGAAAACGCAAGACATAATGAGAGGAGTCTCAAATTCATCACGCATGTGCGCGGTCCAGTTTGGGTACGTACGATTCGACGGGAGTAGCCGCAGCCGCGGCGGTGGTTCGCCGTGAGCAGGTGGCAATACTTCGGAAAACGGGTACTACTCTCGATTCCGGTACTGTTGTTCGGGGCTTCGATTACCTTCCTCGTGATTCGGGCCGGACCGCTCGACCCGGTGTCCGCCATTCTCGGGCCACAAGGCGATCCACAGGCGTACAACACGATTCGAGATCAACTCGGTCTCGACCAACCGCTCTGGCAACAGTACATCGACTACATGATAAACATGTTCACCCTCGACCTCGGCGAGTCGTGGGTGCTCCAGCCGGACACGAGCGTCTACACGCTCGTGACGAACTACGCGCCGCGAACGATCTGGCTGGGCTTCTGGTCGGTACTCATCGCCATCTTCATCGGCATCCCGCTCGGGTTCTACGCGGGACTGAATCCCAACACGTTCAGCGACTACGTGGCGTCGTTCGGCGGTATCGTCTGGCGCGCCATGCCGAACTTCTGGTTGGCAGTCATCCTGATGAGCGTCCTCTCCCAATCCGAGAAGTTCATGTTCGGCTTCGACTGGGAGACGTTCCTCTACTCGACGAACGTCACCGGGCCGCCGCCGCTCGGCAACCTCGCGTCGGTCGAGGGCTTCACGAAGGCGCTGAAGAAGATCGCACCGGCCGCGATCGTCCTCGGGTCGGCCTCGATGGGCAACGAGATGCGTATCGGCCGGACCGCGGTGTTGGAGACGGTCAACTCCAACTTCATCGAGACGGCGAAGGCGAAAGGCGTCCATCCGCGGTCGCTGGTCTGGAAGCACATCTTCCGGAACGCGCTCATCCCGCTCGTCCCGATTATCACGGGTGAAGCGTTCATCCTCATCGGCGGGTCCGTGCTGGTCGAGACGGTGTTCGACATCAGCGGTATCGGCTTCCTGTTCTTCCAAGCGGTCAAGAACGGGGACATGCCGCTGGTCGGCTCGCTGATGTTCATCTTCATCCTGCTGGTCGTCCTCATCAACATCATGCAAGACTTCCTGTACACGATTATCGACCCCCGCGTGGGGTACGACGGAGGTGCCTAACATGAGCGCAGACAGAGACGCGGACGCCTCCCTCGTCGAGCGAATCCGCGAGAACCCCGGCCCGGCACTCGGGTGGTTCGCCGGGGCGTTGATACTGTTCGCACTGGAAGCCGGAGCGGTCGTCAACTTCGTCACCGGCCTCTTCGGACCCGGAGTGGAGTTGCCGACGCTCCTGACGCGGGACCTCATCCCGAACAACGGTTACGTGACGGCGAACGGCGCGTGGAAAGAGACGTTCCTCAACCTCCCGGCCGCCTACGCGTGGGCGGTTCGAGTCCTCCTCATCTACGCCTACGCCTTCGTCTGTCTCCTCTGGCTCTGGCGCGGCTACGAAGTCTACCGGAAACACTACCGGTACGCCGATTGGACGCCGCGAGACGACATGGTCGACCGCCTCCGGGGACACCGGTGGGGGCAGTTCGGAGCCGTCATCGTCTTCGCGTTCGTCGTGATGGCGATGTTCGCGCCCGCACTCGGCCCGACGACGGTCGAGCGGACCATCTCGAACCCCTACTCGCACTACATCGAGTACACGAACGACGACGGGCAACTGGAGAACGTCACGGTCGGGTCGGCCAACCTCGGCTCCCGCTCGCAGGGGACGCCCGATCAAAACGTCGGTCCGATGTCGTACGACCAGTACGGTCGGTGGCACCCCTTCGGGACGTTACCGTCCGGGAAAGACATGTTCACGTTCATGGCCGCGGGAGCGCGGATATCGCTGTTCATCGGCCTAATATCCGTCGGCGTGAGCGGACTCATCGCGGCGGCGTTCGCGCTGTTGACCGCTTACTACAAGGGGCTGGTAGACCTCGCGGTCGTCATCACCGGTGACTCGATAATGTCGTTACCGAGACTGCTGTTCGTCATGCTGTTGTCGGTGGTGTTGGGCGGCACGTGGATAGCCGAAATCTACAGCGGCGCGCTCATCTTGGCGCTCATCTTCGCCGGGACCGGGTGGCCGTTCCTGTGGCGGTCCGTGCGTGGACCCGCGATGCAGGTCTCCGAACAGGAGTGGATAGACGCCGCCAAGAGCTTCGGACAGCGGCCGAGCGTCACGATGCGCAAGCACATGGCACCGTACATCCTCGGCTATCTGTTGGTGTACGCCTCGATGACCCTCGGCGGCGTCATCATCGCCGTCGCTGGCCTCTCGTTCCTCGGGTTGGGTATCAACCCGCCGACGCCCGAGTGGGGCCGCGCGGTGGACATCGGCCAGTCGTACGTCACCACGTCGTCGTGGCACATCTCGTTCATCCCCGGCGTGATGATCGTGCTGGTCGTGACCGCGTTCAACGCGTTGGGTGACGGCATCCGCGACGCCGTCGACCCACAGAGCGAGAGCGGCGAAGGCGACGCCGAAGTCGCCGCGGCCGGAGGAGGTGGTGCCTGATGGCACAACGAGAGACCACCGCGGTCCGCGGGGACGACGAGGCCCTGCTGTCGGTCGAGAACCTCCAGACCGCTTTCTTCACGGACAAGGAGGTCATCCGCGCGGTGGACGGCGTGAGCTTCGACATCCACCGAGGAGAGACCGTCGGCATCGTCGGCGAGTCCGGGTCGGGCAAGAGCGTCACCGCCCGCTCCATCATGGGGCTCGTAGACTCGCCCGGCCGCGTGCTGGAGGGCAGTAGCATCCGATTCGACGGCGAGGAGTTGACCGAGAAGACCGAAAAGCAGTACCGGAACCTCCGGGGCAGCGACATCGCGATGGTGTTCCAAGACCCGCTGACCTCGCTGAATCCGGTGTACACGGTCGGCAACCAGATCAAGGAGGCCCTTCGGCTCCACCAGAACCTGCGCGGGTCCGAGGCGACCGACGAGGCCATCGAGTTGCTCGAAGCGGTCGGGATTCCGGACGCCGCCCGGCGGGTCCGGGAGTACCCCCACGAGTTCTCGGGCGGGATGCGCCA
>SDGW01000426.1_pt1 | contig 18172 bp, 21 predicted proteins | sample 2873831 | NCBI WGS metagenome assembly SDGW01 (sample SAMN08132700, study PRJNA421101) | hypersaline lake metagenome | isolation source: celular fraction 0.22 microns magnesium sulfate-rich crust from ephemeral... | place: Spain: Penahueca Lagoon, Toledo | collected 2011-07
CGTCCCGGTTTCGTTCAACGAGATCGTCGTCAGCGCGATCATCGGCAGCGGCGCGGCGGTCGGCGGCAGAGATGCGATCAGCCCGCGGAAGATCTCGATGACGATCGGTGCGTGGATCGGGTCGCTCGCCCTCGCGTTCGCCCTCGGATACGGCGTGGTCCTCGTGTTCCCGATTGGATAACCAGATACTATCTTTTGGTACTCGTCGGTACGATTGCTACGAGGGATGTGAGTGAGGGCCGATCAGTTATCGCCGCCGGATTCAAGCAAAGCGTTGCAGTGCTTACAGTGGGTACTGTCAGTCTCATTCGGTGCGCCGCATTCAGAACAATTGACCCGCGCGGGCGGTTCGTCGCCGTCGTTCCACGTTAGAATCGCCATCACAATAAGGACGAAAAATACGAACACGAACAGCCCTAATGGGCCGAGTGAGAGGAGAAAGAGTGCAATGAGGAGGACAGGGAAGCCGACGAGCACATACACTAAGAGGGTTGAGAGTCGGTCCATAAGTCGTGGCTCAATTGTAAGCTGAAAAATCTATTGGTGACGAAGGGTCGGTCTCTCGTTCGACTGTACTCACCGCGGCTTTCGCGGTCACTGCTGAATCAACGATCTGTGCGACTTATTACGCCGACCGCGGCGGCGGCACGAGGTAAACGTTCCCCGCCGCCCGCGCGATGACCGTCTCGGAGACGCTACCGAGCAACAGCCGTCGGAGCCGACTCCGGCCACGGGAGCCGAGCAGTCAGTCGCATAGAGGGTCCGCCGGAAGAGGCGTTCGCGACGGACCTCGGGCTCGTCGGTCTCGCGTTCGATCCGCGTAATGAGCAGCGGCACCACGGTCGTCCGCGCGAGGTTCCGGGCTGTCGATCCGATGACGCGGTTCTCGAGCGGGCTCTTCCCGCGTGAGCCGACGACCGTCAGATCGGCTCCGACGGTGCCGGCGATCCCGTTGATGCGGCGGTGGGGCGTCCCACGGACGACGTGCGTGTCGACCTCGAAGCCGGCGTCTTCCATCACCGACTGATACCGATCGAGCGCACGCTCGCGACGCCCCTCGAGATCCATGCCTGGCATCCCTGCGTGGACGTTCGAGGGGACGACGGTGACGAGATGGATCGTGTCGACGCCGATCTGCTGGAGCGTCTCGAGACTGGTCTCGTTCTGGATCGCCGCTTCGCTGGCTGCCGAGAGATCGGTCGCGTAGAGCGCTCGCATGTCTCGAACGGATGCGATCGTTGTATAATATTGTTTGTGTAGTTCAGAACTAATGGACATCAGTCGGTGGCGACTTGGTTCGGTAGTAGCGAGAGACTCACCTCTGATTGTCCCTGATTAATGAATTTCTTTAACGCGATAAGGTCCGCGCGCGACCGAGCGAGGCGTTCGATCGTGGTCGCTCAGCGAGGTGCTTTGGACCGCTATATCCATATAACTTACGCATATATTTCGGTTGGATAGCCGTGTGATCAGCTGCAGTAATATTGTATAGTACATCCAAAACTGTTAATACCGGCATCCGATTAGAGACTGTTGAAGAGAAAACCATGATGAACACACAACTGCACACGATAGTTGGTGAGACGGAATGATCGGTGGGGGAAGTCTGACCACATCGGTAGACGCTGGCATGCTCATCGGGGCTGTGCTCCTCGAGGCCATCGTCCTGTATATCGGCTACGGCGCAGTGGAACAGCTATTCGGAGAACCAGTGGTCAACCGCATTAAAAACAACTAACAATGGAGATACTTGGAATGAGCCTGGCGCTGATCGTGATGTTCGTCGGGTTCGGTCTGCTCATCGGGGTCCTATTCGGATTCTTCGGGATGGGTGGGTCGTTCCTCGTGACGCCCGCACTGCTGGTGATGGGCTACGACGCGAACGTCGCGGTCGGGTCCGGTCTGGCCTTCGTCTTCGGGACCTCCGTGATCGCGACGCTCAAACACCGTGACCTCGGGCAGGTCGACTACAAACTCGGCGTCCTGATGATCGCGGGGACGACCGCCGGCATCGAGGTCGGGAAGATCGGCCTCGAGTACCTCCAGCACATCGGGCTGGCCGGCTCGGTGGTCAGCGTCGCGTACGTGCTGTTGCTGGGTGGCATCGGTGTCTTCGTCACCTATGAAGCGATGAAAGGCGGCGGTGGCGGCATCGACCACGACGTCGACGAAGACGCCGATCTCGAGGACGCGGAGATCCCCGAGATCGCCCAGAAGATCCAGTCGTACAACGTGCCGCCGATGATCTCGATCCGCGGTGGATTCAGAGTCTCGCTGTGGATGGTGCTGGCTGTGGCGTTCGCGACGGGAGTGCTGTCGGGCTTCCTCGGCGTCGGTGGCGGCTTCATCCGCATGCCCGCCCTGTTCTACCTGATCGGCGTGCCCGTCCCGGTCGCGGTCGGGACCGACCTGTTCGAGATCGTCTTCTCGGGCGGGATCGGGAGCTTCCTCTACGCCCAGTCCGGTGCCGTCAACCTCGGCATCGTCGTCCCGCTGCTGGCCGGTAGTGCACTCGGTGCCCGCGTCGGCGCAGCCGCGACCAACCTCGTCAACGAAGAGGACATCAAGGTTTACTTCGGCGTCATGCTGTTGCTCGGCGCGATCGCCGTCGCCGTCCGCGAAGTCGGCGGTCTCCTCGAGATTCCGGTGCTCGACGTTGTGAGCCTGGCGATCATCCTCGGGGCAGCCCTGCTGGTCAGCGGCGCTGTCGTCTACAGCAGCATCACCATGCTCCGTGAGGGCACGGACGTGCCGCCGTCGACTGCTGACTAGGTGGTCGCAGGATTGTACGATTTCTACACAAGTCTTTTAACCGCGCAGTCTGTATCTAGGAGTGATTCCAATGCCGGATTCGATGTCCGAACAACTCCAGCAAGATATGCAGTGTGAAGGGCTCCTCGAGTGCTTCCACGGCCTCAAGCACCTCGACAAGGAGTGCTTCCGGGCGCTCGTCGCCGCCGATGAGCCGATGACTGTCGATGAAATCGCCGACGCCGTCGACCGCGAGCGCTCGACCGCCTACCGGGCCGTCCAGCGGCTGCTTCAGACGGGATTCATCCAGAAAGATCAGGTCAACTACGACCAGGGCGGGTACTACCACGTGTACTTCCCGACCGATCCGTCGAAGATCGCAGACAGCATGCAGCGGATGTTGAACGACTGGTACGCCAAGATGGGCCAGCTCATCCAGGAGTTCGAGGACAAATACGAGCAGGCGCAGGCCGACGCGACCCCGATCGAAAGCTAGTCTCGTGGCCAGGGTTCCGATCGAGTACCGCATCAGGCGGCGACGACGCGTCGCACCGAGACTCGTATCCGGGTTCGATACAGCGGTGCTGGCTTGGGGCCACTCGCGGATCTTTCTCGAGCCGTCTTCTCGTCTTTTCCACCCGTTTCGACCGCTAGCGGAAAATATGTCCTCGAGCTATGACGACCCGTTTCCGCTGAACTGCGCGTAATTGCGTTCGCTCGGCTGGAAGCAGCCATTTCGGTGAGCCTTCGCCGACTCGGAACGCCGTAGATCTCGCCGACTTGGATAGGGGGATACGGGTGCCGTGTGTATCGAGTCTCAAGGCGACACATCGTCTTCGCCGAACTCTCGATATGAGCACACCAGAATCTACGAGCGATGTCGAACGGTTCCTCAGAAACGTCTCCGAGTTTCGGTACCGCGAGGTGATGATGGTCGCCGCGACGCTCGCCGTCATCGTCGCGTCGATCGCCTTCTTCCCGGGGCTCGGGCACATTGGCAAAGGCGTTCAGTCCGAACTCTCGGTCGAATTACTCGCTCTGTTCGTCCTCGTCGCGATCATCGCTGGCGTCGTCAAAGGGATGATCGGCTTCGGCTACTCGCTGATCACGACGCCAGTCTTCGCGTCGGTCATCGACCCGACGTTCGCCGTCGTCGTCCTCGCGATTCCGCCATGGATGCTCAATATGTTCCAGATCGGTGAAACCGATACGGGACGAACGTTCGTCCGCGAGGAGTGGCCGCTACTGGCGCTTGCCGTCGTTGGAAGCGTCATCGGGGTCGCAGCGCTTGCGGCGTTTAGCGCCGGTCCGATCGTTCCCTTCGTGATCGGCCTTGTCATCCTCGGCTACGTCGTCTTCCAGGTCGTCCAGAACTTCGTGACGGTCGAGGAGGCCCACCATCCGATCGCGCTCGGCTCCGCTGGCTTTCTCGAGGGCTTTCTGCTCGCCATCGCGAACCTCGGCCCGCTGCTGCCGGCGTACTTCCATACCTTCGAACGAGACACCGAACGATACATCGGCGGCCTCTCGATGGTGCTGGGAACGATCTTCACCGTCCGGATCATCCAGATGGCGCTGTTTACCGACCTCCTGACGACCTACCGCCTCTGGCTCGGCTCGGTGATCGCAGTCGTCACCATCGTTGGCCTGCTGGTTGGGACGTATCTCCGGCGACTCGAGATCGACGAGGAACGGTTCAACTGGTTCGTCGTCGGGCTCCTGTTCGTCATCTCGCTCAATATCTTCCGGAACTCCGTGCCGGCGCTGTTCTTCTGATGTAGCTTCAACCGTGAACGCGGTAGTGCATTGCCCTGCGCTCAAAATGATAATTTCAATTTGTTTCTTTGAGTCTCTGCAAGATACAGAGCGCGTATCTCGCACGTGTGGATTTCAGCCTGCTTGAGGTGCCCGAGACAGGACGTGTATTTCGCACCCTCTTCGGGCGCGACTCAGACTGAGGAGTAGGCTTATAGAACTCTGTGTGGGATTAACTAGCATGACTGGAACTCGATTTACACCAGAGCTCGATTTGGACGGGCTGTCCCCGGATGAGGTGTTCGCCACGTTGGGAAACGAAATCCGGTTAGACATTATCCGCGTGCTGTGGCACGCCGATGCAGCTCACGAGTACGATGACGTCACCGATACTGCCAAGACGATCTCGTTTTCGGAGTTGCGGCGCCAGGTTGATCTCAAGGATAACGGACAGTTCAACTACCACCTCTCACAGCTTACCCCTCACTTCGTTCGGGACACTGACGACGGTTACCGACTGAGTGGTGCCGGTAAGCAGATAGCGAGAACCGTATTCGCCGTCTCGGGTGGGGAACACGTCGATTTCTCCACCCCCCTCGAACAGGACTGTCCGTTGTGTAGTGCACCCATGACGGCTACGTACGATGATCAGTGGATTCGGATCAGTTGCACAGAGTGCGACGGGGTGTTCGGCGACAAGGCGCCAGAGGGATCGGTGTTCTTCTCGAATTACCCCACGGCAGGGCTGACGAATCGCACGCCCGACGAAGCACTCGAAACCGGCTTCTACCGATGCATGCTAGACATCGCCTCTATGATGCGCGACGTCTGCCAAGAGTGTGCGGGCTCGATCTCCACGTCACTCTCTGTCTGTGACACTCACCAGACACGAGACGGAGAACCCTGCTCCCACTGTGGAACTCGGTTCCCGGTCTGGGCAGAGCAACGGTGTGACACCTGCGGATACGCCAAGCGCCTGCCGGTCGAGCCGTTCGTTCTGACACTTTCACCCGTAGTCGGATTCCTCGCTAACGAGGGAATCGATGTCCTCGCGCCGGACTTCAGCGAGATTCTCGAGTTCCTCCAGACTCGTGTCGAAACCACCGTCACTGAGGACCCATTTCGCGTGTCAGTAACTATTGAGGGCCAAGATGAAGCCCTCAGCGTCTCGCTGGACGGCGATATGAACCTAGTTGATCTCGACCGGGAGTCGGTCGAAGTGACGATTCGACGCCCGTGAACGGAATTTCACTAGATGAGACTAGAGAAATATCATTCTCCGAACAGATATGTGAAATCCCGGCGTACGCCTAGCCGGTCATGACAGACCAAGACCTGATCGACTTCGGCATCTGGCGCCGGATGGAAGAAGACGTCACGGCCGAGGAGACGAAGCGAGAAACCCTCGAGGCGTCGCAGAGAGCGATCACGGAACTCCGCAACGAGGGCGTTGCGGTCGAGTGGGTGCGTACCGACGTGCTGGAGGATCCGGACGGCGACACGGATTGTGCGTACTGCCACTACCGCGCCCCGAGCGAGGAGGCCATCAGAGAGCACTCCGAGCGTGCCGGACTACCCGTGACGGAACTCACCTGCATGGACGAGCAACTAGATCGAGAGGTCCTCGAATAGACAACATAATGGCAGAACTCAAGACACTCAGCCTCGACGAACTCGATCTGGTCGAGGTGACCCAATCGGAAACGGACATGGAAGTGAACGTCAATTTCCCGGCGGCAACCGGGATGGAACTCGAAAGCGGCCACAACGTCGTCTACTTCGAGATCGCTCCGGGAAAGGAGCTGGGAACCCACAAGGACAGCCCCGAGGAGATCATCATCTGCCTCGAAGGCGAGGAGATCGAGGCGTGGGCTGGGGACGCAGAGGGCACAATCAGTGCCGGCGATTTGGCGGTGATTCCGCCGCTTGCCCCGCACGGATTCCGAAACACCGGCGACGTGGAGGCCCGATTCCTGGGCATCTTCTCGGACCGTACCAATGTTGGCGAGTTTGAAGAGGAACTAGAACCGCTCGGAGGCCGTATCGTGAAAGCCTAGCTGGAAACAAAATCGTGCCTCGTGGACCGATGTGGACGGCAATCAACGCTGGACGTGCGCATTCGAACGATCATGACCCGAAACACGGACACAAAATCGAAAGACGCCGACGAATCGATTACCGAATGGAGCGGATTCGAACGCCGACCATTTCTGAAAGCGCTCGGCATCGGTACGGCGCTTTCTGTCGGGAGTGGTGTCGTGACGGCCGACGACAGCACCGACGCCGACCTCGGTCCACTGTACGGGGACGCGAGACCGAGCGCCGATAGTATCCCAGAGGGCGTTCCGGATCACGAGGTGGAGCTCCACATCGCAGATCCGGTCCCTGAAGAACACGGTCCGCTCTTTCACTTTGAGCCGACCGGACTCTCTATCGAGTGCGGCGACGTCGTGCAGTTCACCTTTACGACGCCGGATCACACGATCACGGCGTACCATCCCGGCCACGGGTTCCAACAGCGCGTCCCGGACGGCGTTCCGCCGTTTTCGTCGCCAGTCGTTAACGCCGGCGGAGCCTGGCTCTATGAGTTCGAGCAGGAAGGGCTGTATGATCTGTATTGCGCTCCTCATCACGTCCTCGGGATGGCGATGCGAATCGTCGTCGGGGACCTCGATGACGTGCCGGAGTACGAGGATACGTTCGAGGGGTCCGAAGATCCGCCACTCTTGCCCCCGTTTAGCAAAGCGATGCTCGAACACGAACTCGAAGCGTTCAGCGGGCCGGGTGATAACGCCCGACCGGAGTGGGTTTGGCTAACCCCCCAGGAAGTACTCGACGTGAAAGCGCTGGATCCGTCGAATATTCAGGACTCAAGCACCGTTACCTTTGATGAAGTATTGGGTGAAATCGATCGGATAGAGGGCGGACACGAACATGAGTAGATCCTGCTACGAGTGCCTTGACGAGGACCGAACGCAAGTACCGCCAGTCTAGCTCAAAGGTTCGCCGGGGTGGATACCGGTGCTATGCAGAATTCCACCTCTATAGTCAGCACGCTATTTCTGTCGGAATACGGTTCTCTCCGCGGCTAACCAAAATAGAAGACTCACAAGTTGAGGCCTGACGCTCCACTAACTCACTTCGTCAGCGAGACGAGGATGAGCACCATTCCGCTCGAGACGACGGCCGCCTGGACGAGGGCGGCGGACACGATCGTCGTCCGGAACACGAGGTAGATCAGGCCCTCACAGATCGCCCCCGCACCGATAAACACGAAGCCTGCAGCGACGTATAGCATCGGCGTTTGGCCGTTTCGCCGGTAACCGTGATACGCCAGATACGCGACGACGAGGCTCAACACGAGCGTGATCAGTTTGGCGATGACGAACGAGGCCTCCATCAGTCGTCACCCCGGAGATCGTCCCAGAGCGACGTAAAATTGTCAGCGAGTTCGTCGCGCGTCTCGAGCGTCAGCGACAGTTCGCCATCGGTGAGATCGACGTGGAGTCCCTCGAGTGCCGTTTCGAACTCGCTTCGGTGGGCTCCATTCGAGTCGACTGTGTTTCGTTCTTCGATGAGTTCGAGCTCCTGAAGCGTCGAGACACGTCGATAGATCGTCGTGAGAGAGGCGTCGCACTCCTCGCTCAGGGCCTTTGCGGTCATCGGACCCTGGTCGGCCGCGACGAGTATCTTCCGCGCGTATTCGTCCGCGAGGATCCGGAATATCTCCGACGAGTTCGGGGAGCCGCCGTGCTGCACACAATATACCCCGACGTTCGCTGTCAAATAGGCCACGATTTGCTGGTTCAGCAAATCGCCGCGGCTGTCTTGAAGCCACTCGGTGTCGATCTAGAACAGCGTTACAATCACGGAACTATGACTGACTACCTCCTCGCATTTAAACCCGCGATCGGACTGTACGGCCAACACGATCCGAGCGCCGTCCTCTTCGAAGACGGGACACCCGTGTTCGGCGTCGAAGAGGAACGATACACGCGGGACAAACACGCCACTGAGACGTTCCCCGACTGTGCGATTCAAGCCTGCCTCGACTATCGCGGGCTGGAGCTCACAGATCTCGAGCGCATCCTCCTCCCTTACGATCCGACACTTCGCAGCGAGATCGCCGCCCACTACCTGACCGACGCGATTCGAGCGCCCGGGCTCGGACGAAAACTCTCAACACTGGAACGAACGCTCGTCACTCAGATTCGAAGCCGGTTCGTGCCGACGCGACAGATCGAATCCCGCCTCGAGTCGTTCGGAACGCCGCTGCCGCCGATCGAAACGACCCCACATCACCGCTGTCACGCCGCGAGTGCGTTCCACCCCTCGGGCTTCGACGAGGGGATCGTCCTGACGGTCGACGCAAAGGGCGAGTACGACGCGACGGTCGTCTGGTACGCCGACAGCACCGGACTGCAGCGCGTGCGCACGTACGAACACCCAAACAGTCTCGGCCTCTTCTTTGCGGCCGTGACGGAGTTCCTCGGCTATCGCATGTTCAACGGCGAAGGGAAGGTGATGGGACTCGCGCCGTACGGAGACGACAACCCCGAGATCGAATCCGCCCTCCGGAGCCTGATCGACACGGGTGTCGACTACGACGTCACCGACCTGACGAAGCGATGGGGGACCGGTCACGGCGTCGAGACCCTCGAGAACGCCTTCGGCCAGCCCCGGAAGGAGTCACCCGAGTCGTTCGACCAGTGGGACAAAGACCTCGCGTACACGGCCCAGAAACTGCTCGAGGAGACCGTCGTCGACATCGCGGAGTCGGCGGTCGAGCGCTTCGACACCGCCACCGTCGCGCTCGCCGGCGGGGTCGCGCTCAACTGCAAGCTGAACCAACGCGTCCGGGAATCGCCGGTCGTCGACGACGTCTTCGTTCAACCCGTCGCTCACGATGCCGGCCTCGCCCTCGGAGCGGGCTGGTCGCGACAGCGGCCGGCGGACGTCGACCGCCAGACCGACGTCTACCTCGGCCCCGAGTACGCAACCGACGAGATCCGGGCGACCCTCGAGACGAACAAAATCGAGTACGCGGAGCCGGACGACCTCGAGCGGTACGTCGCCGAACGACTCGCCGACGGCGACCTCGTCGGCTGGTTCCAGGGTCGGATGGAGATGGGGCCACGGGCGCTCGGCGCCAGAAGCATCCTCGCCGATCCCCGGACTGCCGCGTCCCGCAACCGGGTCAACCGGTTCGTCAAACACCGAGAGGAGTGGCGCCCGTTCGCGCCGTCGATGCTCGAGTCGGCTGCCGAGGAATACCTCGTCGACGGGCGACCCTCGCCGTTTATGATCGACGCCGACGATGTCCGGCCGTCGAAGACCGACGAGCTCGAGGCCGTCTTGCATCCGGCCGACGACTCGACGCGGCCCCAGACCGTCCGCGAGGACCAGCACCCGCGCTATCACCGACTCATTTCCGAATTCGCCGACATCACCGGCGTCCCGGTCGTCCTCAATACGTCGTTCAACGACCACGCAGAGCCGATCGTACGGACACCGACGCAGGCGATCAAGGACTTCTACGGGATGGGGCTGGACGTGCTCGTCCTCGAGGATCTCGTCGTCGAAAAGGACGTCTCGGTGGAAAAGACACCGGTCGAGCGGCTCGGTGCTACGGCCTGATATCGGACGACTGCGGACCCGTTCTGGTCACTTCTGTACCGGACGAGAGTCGGCGCAGGCTCGATTCGAGGAAACGGCGGTCGATGACTGGAACGAAACTGCGAGACCACAAGTCACGCACAGGTCGGACACGTGCGTTTGTGGCGCGTGTAGATCAGCCCTGCCAGCAGCGCCACGGAGACGACGCCGAGCAGCGGCCGAAGCGGATCGAAGTAGGTCATGAGCGCGGACGAACTGAACAGCGCGAGCAAGAAGACGTTACAGATCGGACAGCCGACGGCCAGAAAGCCACCGACCAGCCCACCCACCGCCCACCGATCCTCGCTGCTCGTGTCCCCGTCTTCGCCCTCGAGTCCGGACTGGGGAACGTCGGTCGCCACCCGCTGTGCGGTGTAGACGCTCGCCAGTAGCGCGGTCAGCGTCAGGAACAGGTAATCGACTGGCGTCCGCGGGACCATCCGGACGTACAGGGGGTTCGGGATGAGGCCGGTGACGAGTCCGAACAGCGCGAAGACGCCGCTTCCGGCTGCGATTCCCCAGCCGATCGCTCGTCGATCCGAGCGGATCGATCGGACGAATCGCCGTCCCGTCATCGCGTCGCCTCCGTCGTGAACGCACAGCGTTCGGGATGGCCCGCCCGGCCCAAGAAGAACAGCAACAACGCGAGCCCGCCGACGCGAAGCAGTGCGCCGTCGTACGGGAGCGCTGCTAACCCGCCGGCAAATCCGAGAAAGCCGAGGAGTCCGGCGCTACAACTCGCACAGCCCGACGCGAGGAGGCCCGGCACCACGCCGGAGAGATCGGTGAGACTCGAGAGGCCGACGACCCGCAGTTGCGCGACGGCGTTGACGACTGCGACGCCCGAGAGCAGGGCATAGATGACGATGATTCCGATCCCCGTCCAGCCGTCGGTTCGATACACCGTCTCCGTGAGCGAGATGACGACGTACTCGAACCAGTAGAGCCCATCGCCGAGCATCTGGAGCGAGAACTCGGGCATCGTACTCAGGATCAGTAGCACGTATGTCGTGAGTGTAACGAACACCAGCCCGATCGTCCCCCGCCACGTCTCGAACGGGTACGAGAGCGCTTCGGAGAGGTTCGTCAGGTACCCCCTGATCGAATCGCGCGATAACATCTAGGTGAACCGATGCAGTGATGGTTGAAATGTCCGACCCCGATTTGCTGAGTCAGCAAATCTCTGCGCCCGTTTATCCGGACAATAATGACGGTCCCGACGCGGCACCGCCTGGATAATGGTATCCGAACGCGATTCGGACGACGGCTCGTCTCGCCGACGACTACTGGCCTCACTCGGTGCTGGCGCTGTATCGACGACGCTCGCAGGCTGTGCGGACATGCTTCCGGACGGCACCACCAGCGGGGACGAAACCGGTGCCATCAAGGGCGACATGGCGACCGATTCCACGAACTGGCCCGCCATCGAGACGGGCGAGGTCCTCTCCGACTTCGAGACGCTCGAGGAGTGGACCGCCCGAACCGGTGAGCTCTCGGCCGCCCCCGACGAGGCGCGGCTCGGATCGCAGGCGGCGGTCGTCGAGAGCGACGAGGGAACGGCCGGCATGGAGCTCCGATTCCCGGACGGACTCGATCTCGAGGGGTGGGATGTCTCGATGGCGGTCAAGCCGGAGTCCGCCGATCGAATCATCGTCGAGTTCCTCGCGCCGACGCGGCGCGAGCGCCTCTCGAGCATTCGCGTGGTGCCGGATGGGTACGACGGCTGGTTCCGAATGGACTGTGGCTATCAGCAAAAACCCGGTGACGATCCGGATCTCTCGAACGTCACCGGCATCAATATCATCGCGGACGGGCCCGAGGGTGGGCCGAGCAAACTGCTTGTCGACGACCTTCGGCGAACCGAATCGGCAAGCAACGGCGCGGTGGTCCTCGCGTTCCACGGCGGCCACGACTCGCACTACGAGGTCGCCGCCGAGATGCTCGCGGAACGCGACTGGCGTGCGGCGGTTCCGGTCACTCCCGAGCGGATCGGCGACAGCGGTCGCATGGGTCTCGCTGAACTCCGAGAGCTCAGCGAGCGCGGCTGGGACATCTGTTCGCTCCCAGCGGTGTCGACGCCCCTGCCGAACCAGCCCGCAGACCGGCAGCGAGTGGTCCTCGAGACCGCTCGCGACGAACTCGCGAGCGACGGCTTCGAGGACGGATCGCGCCACCTGTTCGTTCCCGACGGGCGAATGGACGCGACGACCTACGATGTCGTCAGGGACGTCCACGAGTCGGCGTTCCTCTACAGCGCCGGGACGACCAGCGTGCCGCCGACCGAGATGCACATGATCCCGTTCATCTGGGGGCCCGCGCTTCACACCGGCGTTCGCCGCCACCTCAATATCTCCGACCAGTACGACCTGCTCACCGTGTTGCGGATTCCGCGGCTCGTCGACGCGGAGGACGTGGGCGTCGACGAGAACAGGATGTCGCTCGACGACTTCGGACTGTTGCTCGATCACGTCGAACACCGCGGCCTCGACGTCGTCACTCCCTCCGATCTCGTCGACGGGACGCTGGACCTCGACGGCGACGAACCGCCGATCGGAACGCGGCCGAGCGGGACCCTCCTCGAGGCGGGCCAGTCCCACACCTTCGAAGGTACCGGGTCGGGTGAGTCGCCGACGTTCGAACTCGACGACGGCGTCCTCGTGACGACCGTCTCCCACGACGGCGAAGAGATCGCCGTCGACGTGACGAAACCCGGCGGGCTCGGACGGAACGAGAACCTGCTGACCACGTCCGAGAACGCCACCGGCGAATCGATCATGGCCGTCGACGACGACACCTACAGGCTCGAGGTCGACGCCGACGGCGCGTGGTCGATCGACCTCTCCCAGCCCGCAGTCCACGCGGACGACCTCGAGGACCTCCCCGTCGAGGCGTCCGGCACGGGCTCGGCGTTCGTCGGCCCGTTGTGGACGGATCGTGACGTCAGGGTCGTCGCGACACACGACGGCGACGGCACGTTCATCGTCGACGGCTACGGTGCGGACGGCAGTCGTGAGGTCCTCGTCCATCGCACGGGCGAGTTCTCGAACTCGCGGTCGTACAAAGCCGGTGGTCCCGTCTGGCTCAACGTCGAGGCAGACGGCGACTGGACGCTCGAGATCAGCGACTCATAACCCGTTCGCCAACACATTGCGCGGCCTCAGGAGCAGCCGATTTCATCGATCGATGCGACTCCGATCCCGATCGACAGATCGTGACGCGGCAACTCGAGGATCTCTACTATTGTTCGCCTGCCGTCGCCATAGGTCCGATCGTGGCCGCGGACGACGCCCGATTTGCTGGCTCAGCAAATCAGCGGTTCCATTACAGTTCGGTGGTGAGAACGGATGCGAGTAGTAACCATGTCGTTCAATCAGCCATCCCGTCGGGCGCTCGTGACCGGTCTTTTCGGCGCAGTCGGCGGCGGTGCCTATTTTCTCACGCGAACCGGTGACACGGTATCGAACGAATACGAATCGTCGTTTCATGCGAGTACCGAAACATCGGTGTTTGACATCGACCTCACTAGGAAGCCGATCATGGGCTCACCCGACGCACCGATCCAGATCTACTACTGGACGGACTTCCAGTGTCCGTTCTGTGAAAAGTTCGAACGGGAGACGATTCCCGAGCTCGTGCCCGAATACGTCGAGTCCGGCGACGTTCGCATCGTGTTCATCTCGCTGCCGTACTTCGGCGAGGACTCGATGACCGCCGCGGTCGCCAGCAAGTGCGTGTGGGACCAGGTCCGTGACTCGGATCCGTCGGCGTACTGGAACTGGCATACGGCGATCTTCGAGGAACAAGGCGAGAAGAATTCGGGATGGGCCTCGAGAGCGAACCTCCTCGAGTACACGCGTTCGGTCGACGGCGTCGACGCCGACGCACTCGAGACGTGTCTCGACGAGCGTCGATCGACGCTCGAAACCCAGGTCGATGCGGACGCCGAAAAAGCGCGGTCACTCGGGGTTTCGGGCACGCCAACGTTCGCCATCGTCGATCGCGAGGCTGGCACGACCGAAACGCTCGTCGGTGCCCAGCCCAAAAAGCGGTTCGACGAGGCGATCGGCCGCCTCGAGGACGCGTAACTCGTGTCCACAAAATTGCGGCGACAACGGTGATGTGGCCACGGTGAAGGTGTCGTCCTCTCCCCTGTGCATCGACTTACAGGGACTCGAGGGCGCGTTCGAAGCGCTCGTGAGCGTCCTCGCCGATCGGGTCGAGATCGGGATTGTCGGTGACGTTGATCAATCGTTCCGGATTTACGGCGCTGACGACGATATTGCCGTCGTCACCGTCGTACACGACGACGTTACACGGAAGCAACGTGCCGAGGTCGATATCATCTTCGAGTCCCTGGTGGGCAAGCTGGGGATTACACGCGCCCAGAATCCTGTACTGCCGAAACTCCTCGTCGAGCTTCTCCGCGAACGTCGCCTGGACGTCGATATCACAGAGGACGCCGAATCCCTCGTCCTCGAGCGCATCGATGGTCTCCGAGACGACGTCGTCGAACTCGCCGTCGACGTGCGTGTCGAGTGTATAGGTCATATGCGATAATTGCGTCACGGGAGCCTCACTGTTGGGTCAGCACTGGCAAGTCGGGGAGACGCGATCGCCTGCGGTCGGTTCGCCGGCCCCGGCCGTGGTTCTCCACCGACTGGCCGTTGCAGCGCGGACGACTGCCTGACGCAGCTACTTCAGTCGGAGACCGGCGAAACACGTGCTCGAGAGCCGTCGACCTGTTCAGTTGCGAACCACCTGATGACGCTGCCTTCTGCACGGTGGAGGAGTTCGCTACACGTCGCTTTCGAGATACCGAGGTCGCTCGCGACGTCGGTGAGCGTCGTCTCCCGGGGCGTCGCGTAGTAGCCACGCTCGAGCGCCGCCAGCAGTACCTCCTGTTGTCGATCGGTCACGATGTCGTCGGTGCGCGTGTGGCCGATCTCGTGGACGTACTCGAGTTCGTAGTCCGCACCGATTTCGTCGAGCAGTCTACCGAACTCGGAAAACCGGGACGATGCCGCCGTCACCGTCCACGTCGCCTCGCCGTTTCGGACGGTAAACGGCAGTTCGATTGGAATTCCGGTCTGCAACACCGGTTGAAGAATCGAGGGACTGATCGTTTCCACGTGGAGCAACGCGTCAGTCTCTCCTTTCCAGAGGAGATCGAAGTCGACGATGTCCGCTCGGTCGGCCATGTCAGTGATCACCGGGAGCGGATCTGCCGTCTGCAGTTCGATGAGACCGATTCCGGTTCGCTTGCCGGCCATCGCGGAGACGACCTCGAACGTCGTCTCCGGGTGGGACTGTGACACGTCGTGGATCCACGTCGCTTCGGGGATCGAAATAGAGAGTTTCGCTCGAGGCACGTGAGTAGATCAGTGCTACAGTACCGTTCCCGTGTCCCCTAACGTGTTCGGTTGGCCCTGATTCGTTCGGGTGCTCCTCGCGTGTTCGGATCAATTAATACCTGCATAGCGCGGCTACGGTCGCATAGATCAACGGTGTCTCCGATGCAAACACGCACGAATCCGTTCATCGCTATGGCCGGGCTGTACCTGACGGTCGGCTTGGCCGCCGTCGTGGGGGCCCTCGCCGTCGAATCTGGCCTCGTCGAATCGTTGCCCCGCCTCCGGTGGGTGATGATCCACCTCGTGACGATCGGCGGGCTGACCCAGGCCGTCTTCGGTGCATTGCCGTCGCTGGTGAACGCGACCGACGGGTCGGCACGACGGCCAAGCGGCGGCCGCCGCTGGCTGCAGTGGCTCTCGTTGAACGCCGGCTATCCGCTGCTCCTCCTCGGGATGGCGACCGGATCGACGGTCGTCACAGTCGCCGGCGCAACGATCGTTCTCGGCGCGCTCGGACTCCTGCTCTCGACCGTCTTTCGGACGAGCGCGCATAGCACCGAACGTGGAATCCGTCGGTATTATCGGCTCGCACCGTGGTTTCTCGTCGTCGGGATTCTCGCGGCGTTCGGGATGATACTCGGCGTCCACGGTCCTGGTGGCTACGTCGGCTCGCTGGAAGCCCACGTTCACGCGAACGTCTGGGGCTTTCTGGCGCTTATCGTCGCCGGGGCCCTGTTCACGCTCCTGCCGGCGCTTCTCGGGGTGGAGCTTCGCTATCCCAGACTCGTTTCGGTCACGTTCTGGGGGCTGACGATCGGCGTCGTCGGCCTTGTCGCTGGCCCGTGGCTCGCACACAACGAGGTAACGGTCGTCGGGCTCGGTACCTATGTCGTCGGGACGGTTGCACTGCTGGCGAACGTCGTCGGCACGTACCGCAGCAGCGACCGCAGCCAGCCCCGCCGCATCGCGCTCGTCCTCGGAGCGTACCTGTGGCTCGCCTTTCCCGTGCCGTGGGCACCCCTCGTTTTGCTGTTTCCGGACACTGTCCCCGCTGCCGCGATCGAGATCGCGGCCATCAACGGCCTTGTCTTCGGCTGGATGCTCCAGCTCGCGATGGCGTTTCTCCCCGTCGTGGCGGCCACGTTCGCGGGGTCCATTACGGATCGCGGTTTCGTCGAGGCCGTGGCAGCAGTCGCTACCGAGTGCCCGCAGCCGTCCTGGATTCAAGTGGGAAGCGTGAACCTCGGAATGTTCACACTCTGGCTGACCCCGGTCCCCTTCGTTGGAGGATTCGCAGCGACCACGACGCTCACGGGATTCGCGCTGATCGCCGTCGCGTGGGCAATGTTCGTGGTCTCACTCTGGCGGTCGATCGCGTCGCCGCCGAGCGAGGGTGCAAAACGGCGCAACGCAACACGCGATGCAGTGTAAGCCGGCCGTCACTTCCATACTGACACGCGCGCTCGAGAACACGAGCGTCGCACGTCGCACTCACGATGTCGAGTTCGAACGAACCCACTATATTTCGGGGTTTGTTCAATACTACGTCTGCAGGGGACAACCCGCCAGACACCAAGCCTTTGTCCGGGCGTGACAAACGGCCGCGCGATGGTCACGCGTCGACCGATCCGATTGCTCGCACTCGCGGGCGTCCTCGCCGCCCTCGCTGGCGTCGCATATGCCCTCCGCTGGCGGCGAAACCCATCGCCGTGTCCGTACTCCCAGCGCGTCTGGATCGATCTCCCCCGGCCGGTCATCTCTCGTTCTAGATTGTGCGAGGTCCTCGAGCCAGAGCCCGACGAGCGAATCCTCGAGCTCGGGCCGGGGACCGGCTACTACACGGACACGGTCGCGCGGGCGGTCGCACCGAACGGAACGGTCCACGCCGTCGACGTCCAGCGACCGATGGTCGCGGACTTCCGGGCGCGGCTGCGCGAACGCGGCCACGACAACGTCGCACCGGTCCACGGCGACGGTCGGGCACTTCCGTACCCTGACGACAGCTTCGATGCCGCCTATCTGGTTCTCGTACTCGGCGAAATTCCCGACGACGAGCAGGCGCTCGCCGAACTCGAGCGGGTACTGAAACCCGGCGGCCGGCTCGTCGTCGGGGAGTCGCTTCCCGATCCGCACTTCGTCACGCGCGAGACACTTCGGGACCGTGCCCAGCGACAGGGGTTTCGGTTCGAAACCGATGTCGGCACGCTGGGCAGCTATTTCGCACGGGTGTCCGTTCCGCCGTCGACAACCGGTGACTGACCCCGTCTCGGTCCAAGTATTGCCCACCTGATCGTTGACAGACCGTGCACAATTGCTCTAGGGACGATATCCGAACTGGACTGAAAGCGGCCACATAGGCCGTTTCAGGCCATCATGCGGCAGCACCATTGTAGTAACTGTTCCTCGACATGGTGGTATTGCGCAATATATGCAAAACCTTTAAAGGGAGACGGTCCGTAGAGAGTCGTGATGGCAACTGATGCACCTAGCGGCTCCGGACAGTCCCTCGACGAACCACTCCACGTCGAAAGCGAAGATCACTTCGAGGAGGTCACCAGCGGCTACGACGTCGTGCTCGTCGACTTCTACGCCGACTGGTGTGGGCCCTGTAAGATGCTCGAGCCAGTCCTCGAGGGACTGGCCGGCGAGACCGACGCCGT
>SDGW01000410.1_pt1 | contig 18116 bp, 23 predicted proteins | sample 2873831 | NCBI WGS metagenome assembly SDGW01 (sample SAMN08132700, study PRJNA421101) | hypersaline lake metagenome | isolation source: celular fraction 0.22 microns magnesium sulfate-rich crust from ephemeral... | place: Spain: Penahueca Lagoon, Toledo | collected 2011-07
ATACACTCTCAGCAGGAAGTTCTTCAGGAAATTGAGAAGATTAAAAATGCAGAAAACAACCAGGAGAAAGTTCAGGAGCTTGAGAAGCTGGAAGAAGGACTTCTTGATGTTGTAAATAAAATCTGCGAAGTCAGAGGAATTGATAGAAGCCAGTTCGGCTTCCTCGGCCAGTAGGCTGAAGGTCCAAATATTTAAACCATTAATAGATAAAAGATGTTATAGAGGCAATCAAAATGGCGTTAACAGTAGAGGCGATAATGAACGGGATTTACAGTAACCCGGATGTAGCAGCGATAGGAGCGGCTGCAGGATTTCTTTTCAAGACTGCCTTAGATTGGAAAAAGAGAAGAAAACGAGGAATGGGCGGAATGGGTGGTTTCCCTTGAATAATCGAAAATTCCACGAATATCTTTACGAATTAGAGAACTGGGTTGACGAGTTCGCTATCGCATTCCTTTCGTTTGGAACAATAGTGGTCTTGATCTGGTCGATCTTCTACGGTTCTCAGAACGTTAACATGCTGTCTCTAGGCCAGACTATGGAGCCATGGATCACGATGCTTGCGTTAATGATTATTGCAAGAGAGCTTTGGTTGATGAACCTACATAATAGGAAGCAGGCCGCAGGTGAATGACTGAGTGGTTACTACCGGATTCAACACTCTCCTCGAAACGATGGCGCAAGCCGATTTCTTTACAGGTATTCTGCCGTTTCTCCTCGCATACGTACTTTTCTATGGGGCCCTAGACAAAGTTCCAGTACTTAAAGATGATAATAAGAGATTCAAACCTCTAGTTGCAATAGTTTTCGCGTTCTTCGTAGCGCGTTTCCTGGTAGTTAATCCAGCTTACCAGGGATTCTTCGTAGATTACTTCGGAAGAATCGCTATAGGCCTTGTAGGTATTCTAGGTTTGATGGTGCTCCTCGGCTTTACTGGCTGGGAAGCTGATAATATCAAGTCACCACTAATGGCGGTAATAGTCCTTATAATGGTGCTTGGAGCGTGGACCATTTCGGGAGGAGCATTCGCCTTCCTTCCAGAATCAAGTCTGCCATATCTAGGTGTAAGCATAGCCGGACTTGGAAACATACTGTTTGAAAACGGCATCATATACCTGGTTGTCATCGGTGTTGCACTCTACTGGGTATCAGGAGAGGCAGATGCGGATGACGATAACAACAACGCAGATAACATTGACAAACTGAACAAACTACTGGGACTTGACTAGGTGAAATAAGATGGGAGCATTCGAGACAATAGTGCAGACGATGATGGATATGAATGTCTTCCATCTCTTCTTCCCATGGCTGCTGATTTTAGCCGTAACTTATGGGCTTCTGGAGAAGTATGACTTCTTCGATGACTCTGTCAATGGCACTATTGCTTTAGCTTTCGCAACTATTGCAATGGGAGGTATTTTCATGTTCGTACCGGAAGGACTATTCTCCCATTTCGCAGCTGTAATGGCTTTCGGAGTTTTTGCACTTCTAGGTCTACTGATTCTTCTCGCTGTTGTAGGTATTGATCCAACAGAGTTCGAAGATCCTCAGGGCGAGCTTCCAGGTGGAGCAGCAATAGTAATCGCGATTGTAGGATTTATCGGAGTTGTAGTATCTCAGTTAGATGTTAGAGCTCTTCTGGGCGGTGTACAGAATTCGTTCCAGGAAGTTGTGATGCCTATCCTGATCTTAGTTTTCCTCCTACTGGTTGTTTCGACGACTACTGGAGGCGGCGGAGACTAGAAGCCCGGAGTTAGTCTTTGGAGTAGTACAATTAGGGGGGAAGAAAAAAGCTTCTTTTACCAGTCGTCCATTTCCATATCTTCTATGTCGTCCTTTGAAACGTTTGTTTCTGTCTCTATGCCTTTCTCCTGTTTCATTTCCTGGACGAGCTGTGTAAGATCTCGGACATTATCTACGAGCGAAGGCAGGACTTGCTGGAAGGCTTTTTCAAGTCCGCCGATTCTTGACTGGTAAGTATTGATATCTTCTTCGATCTCGTCCATTTTCTCAATGAACTGTGTCTGGTCTTCGTCATCTCTTACCTCGAGATCGTGAACTCTCTGATCTAGGCTTTCCATTTTCTCCTTCATTTCATCCAGCTCTCTATATACGTTTTCGAACTCGTTCTCCACTTTCTCGAAGTTCTCGGCGACAATTGTCTCTATCAGTTCTTCAGTGGATTGGTTTACGTTTCCAGCACCGCTGTTTTCCGGCTGCTCCTGGTTTACTGGGGGTTGTGGGGCTGGTTGCTGAGGTGGAGGAGAAGGCTCTGGTCCGGAGTTCATATTGTTACTTTGTGTCTCCGGAGGCCCCTGTGGTTCTGGAGCCGTATCATCTTGATTCCCGTTAAATCCCTCGTCCATCGGACTAACGGCGCCTTCGTCCCCTTGGTAAGGGGTCATCGGTTCCGGCCCATCGTCGCCTCCGGTTGCGGAAGAAGTTACTGCGCGGGTCACTGCCTGATCTATTTCGGAACGAGAGTACTGTCCTTCAAGTTCGTCTCTTATCTCGTTTTCCGAGTATCCCTGTGAGAACATCTGCTGTACAGTATCTTCAAGTCCGTTTCCCATGTTTGTTGAGCCTCTATTATTGAAATTATCCGGTCCCGAGTCCGGAGAACTGTTATTTCCTCCGGAATTATTCTCTCTCAGTTTTCCAAAAAGTTCGAACTTCATTTTTAATCCTCTTCAAGTCTTTTGCCGGGACTGTGTTTACTACGGGTTTGTTGATCCATGCTTTTTATCTTTCTGTCTACAATAGCTTCCACTTCTTCCTCTGAAACACCGCTTCTATTGTTTATAAGGTCTTTTACTTCGCTTTTGGTTGCAAAAGAAGACTGTATGGGGTTCATCAGATCCATGTAGTTCTCTATTTCTTCTATTTCCTGTGAGGTAACGTATTTTCTTTTCTCTCTGTTCAGCTCTTTGATGTCCACTTCCATGTTTGCGAGACGGTCTCTGATCTCCGACATGTCGTCTCTAAGTTCCTGGACGTCGTTATTGAGGCTTTGTGTCTTATCCAGCAGCGTATCATCTAAAGTATTAACTCTGGCGTTCAGGTTGCGTATCTTTTCTTCCAGGTCTCTTACCCTTCTGTTGAAGTCATTTACTCTGTTGACAACCTGGTTCAGTAGGTCTTGTTGAGCCACATCTTTTATTCTATGGATACGTGAATAATAATTGCTGGGATGGCAGTAGAACAAAAAGACGTATTCGACTACGAATATGACGACGAATCAGGAACCGTAGAAGTAAACATGCTGGGCTCTATCTACGGAGCCTCTATAGAGGACTATCCAGAGGTAATGTCCAGAGTAATCAATATCTTACAGGAAGTTCCGGAGGCTACAAGCGTTGTTCTTTCAGAGTCCAGAGACTATGAGTATGCTGAAGAACAGGTAGTCCTACTAAAGGAGGTAGCGGAAGCAATACGTGATATCTCCTCGCAAGGATACATGTCCCAGAATGTTAGGACGGATAAATGCGAATCGGTTTACTCTCAGGAACTTCCTGAGGTACAGAGAATGATCATAGATGATCTGAGAAAAGATCCTGTAGGCGCCTATGTACAGCTGAAAAGGAAGGAAAGGCATCTCGAACAGCGTCAGGAGGATTCTTACGCTCAGGAACAGCGCTGTATCAAATACTTCATACAGGACGTTCTAAATCCTGTGATAGGTAGGCTTGAAGAATGCAGGATCATCGAACAGGCAGTAAAACAGGACTATGTTACAGGACATCATGTCGGCGACCGTGAAATATACAGAGAGTTTTTCCACCCGCTTGTACGTCCGAACTTCATGCTTACTAAGTTCATGTCTCTTCCTCCTGAGAGAGGGGAGGAAATTGATCGTTACGAGTCTCGGGAGGATATCGAGGTAACAGTCTACGAAGTACCGGGCCAGGTTCAGCCAGTGTACCACGTTAATCCTCCTGAATTCAACCTTCCGGAGGAGAAGTACAAGCTCTTAGATGCGGCCAGGCGTTTTCTGGCATCTCACCAGCCTGAATCTGGGGAGTTTGCCCGTCCTGAGAGGATGAGAGAGGTCTTCCAGAATATTGGAAGGGATATGTTGAGAGATATCGCCGATCAAATGGATATACAGCTTTCAGGAGACGAGATGGAGACCTTGACGGATATACTTAACCGTTACACTTCAGGTCTCGGAGTTCTAGAGCTGCTTCTCTCAGATCCTAAGGTTCAGGACGTCTACATTAACTCTCCTATTGGAAACGCTCCGATCTACATAAAACACCAGGAATATGAGGAGTGTGAAACCAATCTTATCCCTACACGGGAGGAGGCGGAGTCATGGGCCACACGTTTCCGTATACAGTCTGGAAGACCTCTGGATGAAGCCAATCCGGTTCTGGACACTGATACAGAGGTGCCGGGAGGTAGAGCGAGAGTAGCTATTATCCAGGAAAACCTTTCGCCGGAGGGGCTTGCGTTCGCCTTCAGGCGTCACAGATCCCGCGCGTGGACTCTCCCTCTTTTCATCGACAGCGACATGATCAACCCGCTTGGAGCAGGACTGCTATCATTCATAGTAGATGGCAACAGATCCGTCCTCTTTGCCGGTACCAGAGGTGCCGGTAAGACATCGCTCTTATCCGCTTCAATGCTGGAGATAATGAAGAAACACAGGATTGTAACTGTAGAGGACACTCTAGAGCTTCCTACTGATCAGATGAAGGATCTAGGATACAATATAGAGAGTATGAAGTCTCGATCAGTTATTACACAGGTTGAAAATGAACTTCCTGCTGAAGAAGCAATTAGAACTTCTCTGAGGCTCGGTGACTCTGCTCTAGTTATTGGAGAGGTCCGTTCTGATGAGGCCAAGACACTTTACGAGGCCATGCGTGTTGGAGCAGTCGCAAACTTCGTTGGAGGTACAATCCACGGGGAAGACGCTTACTCAGTATTTGACAGAGTTGTAAACGATCTCGATGTTCCACGTACCTCTTTCAAGGCAACCGATATTATTGTTTCTGTTAACAAGATCAAGAGTCCTGACGGTCTCGAAACTTACCGTAGAGTTACCGGCATCACTGAGGTAAGGAAGGAGTGGACAGATGATCCTCAGGAAGAGGATGCGTTCGTTGATCTAATGAGATATGACAGCAACAAGGACGAGCTAGTTCCTACGGATGAGCTCCTAAACGGCGAATCAATAATACTGAACAGGATCGCGGAAAACATCCGTGAATGGAAGAACGACTGGGAGGCTGTATGGGGTAATATCCAGCTGAGGAAGGATATGAAGAAAGCCATAGTCGAAAAAGCAGAGGAAACCGGAAACGACGAGCTTCTTGAGGCAGAATTTGTCGTTGAGGCAAATCAGAGGTTCCACATTCTTTCACAGAAAGTAGGCGAAGAGTATGGAGAACAGGATCCAGAGAGGATATTTGCCAGATGGAAAGAATGGCTGGACCAACAGGCTTAGAGGTTTTTATGAATGGATGAAGAGGATGAAGAAAGGCTAAACGATATAGTTAACAACCTGGATAGAGGTCTAGAGATGCCGCCGTACGACAATACTTCTAAAAGAGGTTATTCTCGCGAATACCAGGAATTCCAGAACGATGAAGAGAACCAGATGGAGCAGACATCGTATGAAAAGCTATGTCTCAAAATGGGAGGTCTGTTGAACCTAAGTGCGGGTGAAGAAACTCAGGAAAAACTTACGCCTCCACTGAGGCTTCTCAGATGGGATATAACTCCGGGCATGGTTCTTTCCGCGTCGGTTGGCGTAGGATTTCTTTCGTTTGTCGCATGGTTCTTTCTTTTCATCTTCAATATGTTCTTTGGGATAGTTCCTGAATCAATAATGCTTATAGGATCCTTCATCTGTCTGGGGGTAGGAGCCTATATTTACTACGTACCGATCTACGCGGCAAAGAACAAGGTCATCAGGAGCAGCGGCGAAATGATACTTTCCATACTCTACATGGTGATCTATCTGCGCTCCTCGCCAAATCTTGAAGGAGCTGTACGTTTTGCAGCACTGAATCTGGAAGGTCCAATCTCGGATGATCTGAAAGGAATCCTGTGGGATCTGGAAGTCGGAAACTATAACCGAATAGAGGAATCCCTTCAGAACTACACTCGCTCCTGGAAAGATTACAACGACGACTTTCTCGAATCCCTGCAGCTACTGAAGGTTGCTGTAAACGAACCTAACAAGCAGAGAAGGGAGCGACTTCTCCAAGACTCAATCGATAGAATTCTCGATGGAACTCAGGAAAAGATGAAACACTATGCTCAGGGACTGAAGACTCCTGTCATGATTCTGAACGCAATGGGTGCTATGCTGCCGGTTCTCGGCATGATCATGCTTCCGCTTATTTCCGTCTTCATGGGTGATGCCATCTCACTTATGCATCTCTTTCTTGTATTCAATATTCTCCTGCCAGGATTTCTCTATTGGTTCATGCAGAGAATTCTTAGTTCACGACCGCCAACAGTATCATCAAGCCCTACCAGTGAAGATGAACTTCCCGAAAGAGGTAAATACAGTCTGAACATAGCAGGTTCAACATACGAGATTCCTGTCTGGCCAGTAGGTCTTTCAGTGTTTCTTGCTATAGGTCTGTACGGTATTGCAGGATACATATCTACTGCTGGCGCAACAACCGAGAGTTTACTGCTCGTATATCCTAATGCGGGAGCAGATCTTAACGCAGTACCAGGTATATTCAAGTCAGGTGACAGTCTCTCACCTCTACCTATGCTCATGAGAAGCCTAAGTATCACTGCAGGTGTAGGTCTTGGAATCGGAACGGCGTTGATCCTTGGGAATAAGAAGAGAAAGGAGGCTGAAGATCATCTGAGGAAGATAGAGCAGCAATTTCCTACAGCGCTTTTCCAGCTGGGCAACAAAGTTTCCGGAGGAACACCTATAGAAGTCGCTCTCGAGGAAGCGGCCGAATCCACTTCGGATCTCGAGATATCGGAACTTTTCGTTCGGGCGTCTCGGAACGTCAGGGAGGTAGGTATGACGTTCGATCAGGCAGTATTTGACGAGAAATACGGTGCGCTCCAGGAGTTTCCAAGCCGGATGATAGAAACTGTGATGAAAGCAATACGGGAATCATCGGAGAAAGGAACCAACATGGCCGCTATGGCCATGACAACTGTCTCCAACTATCTGGATAACATACACAAAACACAGGAACAACTGAACGACCTACTTGAGGAAACTACCACAACGATCCAGATGCTTGCATACCTACTGGCGCCAGTGGTTTCAGGTGTAGCGGTAGGCATGTCTCAGACAATTATTACGGCAATGTACGAGTTGAGCTCGGCTTTCGCAGGTACCGGAACATCTCTTCCTGATTCAGCATCAGGAACCGGTACAGGGTTCGGTATGGTGGACAACTTGGATTCAGCGATACCTCCTGAAGTACTGCAGTTCGTTGTGGGTATCTACCTGATCCAGTTACTGTTTATACTTGGAACGTTCTACATGAAAATCTCAGAAGGAGAAAACAAGACATATCGGAATATGTTCATCGGGAAAATACTTATATCAGGGATCATACTTTACAGTTTAAGCCTCATGATCGTATCCCTACTCTTCGGAGGTGTAATATCCGGTGTCGGAGCATAAAGGACAGCTCTCGACGCAGGCACTCTACAGCATAGGAATGATGGTCATAGTGGTCGGAACGCTTCTAGTAGTATGGATGAAAGGTCTGCCAATATGAAAATCAAAACACTGAAACAATACCTGGTTCTGAAGAAGAGGAAAGGATTGTCAATGGAGATGCTAATAATGATACTCATAGCTCTAGGAATGATGGCGACACTCGGACCAATATTCTTGGAAGCTATTGCTAAGTCCGGAGATCAGGCTTCCAGCTGTGCAAATCCTCTTGCAAACGCACTATCCAACGCAGGAAATATAGATACGTGTTAGAAAAATGGCAGAAACAAGCAGCTTCTTCATATTCAAAGTAATTTTTCCGGCCCTCGCAGGAGTTGTGATAATAGGTACTTTATCAGGTATAGTTACCGGTGATGGGGGTGTGGAAGATCAGTCAGAAGGGTTCTTCAATGCGATAGAAAGCTTTGATGGTGAAATAACGCTAGGGACACAGGAAAACAGGGCAGACAATGCAGAAGTCTTCCGGGAAGCAGTAATGTTCAACGCTTTCGCAGCTCAGCACTGTGGATTCATAGAACGGATCGGACAGCTAAATAGTGTAGAAGGAACGGATAATACGCAGAAAACTAAAGAATCTATTTTCTATCCTCACAGCGGATACGACCATGACTTCGATTATCTGCGTGAGAAGGAAGATTTCTCTATGGGCTGCTCCGATGTAGGTTCTGTTTCTTCGGCGGCAGAAGAAAAAATTCAAAGTAACATACCGGTAGTCAAGAAACTAGGAAACGAGTTCAGAGAGGAATGGGGAAAGGATCAGGAAGGAAAGTTTGGTAGAATGAACTTTGAAGTGAAAAAGACGTTCCACACTCAGGATAACAAAATAGCTCTTTTCAATTTTCAGGTAGATGACAAAGCCTTCCCGGAGAACGCAGATCTATGGAAGGCGCAGAGATGGATGTCATTTGTTCCCGCCGACCTAGGCATAGAAGGCGCATATAGTGCATGTGGGAGGCTCAAGGGGCCTAGACCAGTAAATCAGCTGTTATATGGTGAAGAGTCCCTAACTAGGTATTCTGATTTGCCTTCCAAAGAAGGTTTCTATGCTTACAGAGTAAGGATGAAGAACGTTCCAATGGTCAAAGAGAACGCTCCCAAAACCGATAAGTTCAGCTTATGCAACACACAGGATAACTACGAAGGACCTAACGTGCATTTCAACAGGTTCTTCCTTGGGAAGAACACGAACCAGGATGAAGGACATGTGAAGTTTGTCATGTGTGAGAATGCTACAGGATATATCCAGTCGAATGCAGGGAACAAAATAGAGGATGATAGCGAGGCCACGAACGACGATGACAGTGCATGGCCGGAAGATGTGGTTTATCCGAAGGTAGAAATACGGCAGGATGCAGACAGCTGCATCGAGGACAGAGTCAATATAGACGGAATGAAGAGCTCTGGAAATAGGGTAATGGAGATCAACGGTAACTTAAGGACATGCGACCTAGAAGGGGCAGTATACAGCAAAATAGATGCGAGATATGCAAAATGTGGGCTGGAACTTCGACGCGCAACAATAACAGGAAACGGTGGAAGTTTCAAGTACTACACTCCGGCATGGTTTCTTCCTGATGGACTGGAGAACTGGGATAAGGTAAAGTTAAGTTTCAAGGTCAGTGAAACGGAATCTGGTTACGAGCTTAAGGACGTGACTGCTGATTATGGTCCCAACGCTCTTGATGAGTTTGATTCCGAAACGAAGCCAAGACTTATTGTAACCGGTAAGGAAGAAGATGAAGTAGTCTGTAAAGGAAGAACAGTGAGGGATAACGGGCACTTTGAGTTTGGTGATATCCAGGTCGATGGAAAAGGTGAAGTTTATCCTGTCATAACACTTCAGCACATAGATCTTGTCAATGGGGAGTGCGATCAGAGCACAGGTGATTTCCAGAGAATAGCTCTTACATTTGACGGCCTAGAAGATGGGGATACCGAACTTGATGCTATGGCAAAATGATGGATTAAGAATGATTATTTTAACGATCGCTGAAGATTATAATCTATGCTTGAGTTTTTGATAAGAGATCTCAGACTGAGAAGGAGAAAAGGCCTGGATGCACCTATATTCTTGGTAGCCACTATCACACTTGCGATCATGTTTGTGGCTGTCTACTTTGCTGCAGTATCAGGCTGGATGGATGATCTTGGAGGCCAGTTCCTGAGCACGGTTGAAGGCTCGGCACCTGGAAGTTCTGGATAGGTTATAAATTGACAGAATAGAAGTTTCTAATTATGAGTATCTCCATCCGGATGGTTATATCCATGGTTATAGGGATAGTTGTTTTCATGATCCTTGCATTTATTCTGAGCAGTAATCTGGAAGGTGTTGAAAGCTTTATCGGAGGTATGCTCCCGTGAACACTGAAACCACTCTTCTTATTGCTATAGGGGTTGCGATGTTGATGGTAGCGCTGGTCTATACACTTATTTCTGGCGGTATTGATCAAGCAGAGAGCTCTATTTTTGGAACTGGGGAAGAAGATGAAAACAGCCTCATAGATAGAGGAAAGAATCTAGATGAAGAATCTAGTACAGGTCCCACGTCCGGAAGAAACAAATTTCCAGAAGATAAAGAAGTTTTGAGAGGTGTCTGAAGTGAGCAAGGGTGCTATGCCGATGGTGCTTGCGTTGACAATAATAGGTTTTACGTCAGCCGGATATGTAATGGTACATGTTTTCCCTTCGATAGCAAACAGTTTGGCGGGAGCTCAGGAAGCTGGAACTGCCCAGCAGCAGGCTGAAAAACTAGCTGATGAGATCAACACGGTCTGCGAAAATAGTTTTCTAAACAGAAACACTGTTGAGTTAGAAGTCTCCGAGGACTACAGTCTGCAGGTAGATCAGAAAGCTGGTAATAAGGAGGTTGAGTTACGGAATGATGAGGGCGTTATACAGGAAACCTATGAGTTGTCCGAATGTGAGGGTCATAACATAGTAGAGGCTGAAGTAGAAAGCGGTAGCTACGAGATTATAGAAGATGATGAAGGCAGCATAAAGGTGCGTTAAAATTGAAAGGACAGGCACAGGACTTCGGACTGGCAGTTTTTACGTTTGTAGTCGTATCAGGAATAATGGGGTTCGGAATTTCACAGGCTCTCCATCTTGAGGACAGGGTTTACATGAACACATTAAGTGTGCCGGCCGAACGTCTAGGAGTGGCGATTTACGCGATGGATGCCGTTGAAAGAGGCGAGACTGAACTGAAAATGCCTGTAGAATATGGTCTGGAGAAAAGGAAAAAGTCTGTTTACCTGAATTATTCAATAGAAACTGCTGTAGGGGAGACAAAAAGTGAAGAAGTAAGGATATACCATGGAGCCTCCGCTATTAAAGAAGGCCCTCCAGTTCATTTTGATGTAGGGAAGGAAGGAATAAACAGCAAGTTCTGTATAAACAAAACTTCTCAGAAACTGGAGCTTTCAGTAGGTGGTTGCTAAAAATGGAGAGGAAAAACCTGGAGATGATAGCGGCCATGATCATAGTCATGATGGTGATAACACTTACTGTGAAAATACAAGCCGGAGCGATGAAGGACCTGAACCAGGTCAGCACGTCCACTTTAAGCAGGTTAGGCTATAAATCCGCGGTATCATTCCATGTGATTAACAATGAAGACAGCTTTGGAAAACTCTCTGAAGAAAACTATAATGAGTTATCCCCAAGCTCTGTAAATAACTGGCCGGAAGAAATACCGAGGCCGAAACCGACATCTCTTTTGTCAAGCTCGTATATAATGGATCTAGCTAGCGATGGTTGCAGTATAAGTGGAAATGGCTTAGATCCAAACTTTTTGCCGATACCTGTTAAAGTTTACAAAAAGGATAGTAATGCTCCGCTGGTAGGTAAAGAGTTTCGCTGGGTATGTGTAGGAGATATGAGTTCAAACGATCTTGAGTCGCTGGAGAGGCAGCAACAATTAAGTGAACAGGCAGGAGGTGTAGGAAGTCCATGAAAGGATCTATAATCTCGCTTATATTCGGCTTTGTTATCATGGTTTTGGTGTTGCTTATCACGACGGTTGTTCTCCAGGACCAAAGACCTAAGGCAAGCCTTTACTCGGAAACCAACTTTGAGGAAAGCAAGTACAAGTCAGTTGCCGTCACCGGAGTGTTTCTACAGGACGATAAAATGAGAAGGAAAATAGGTATGCATGGTCTAAACGGCAACGATTACGAGGAAGACATAAAGAATGTTTTCCAGAATGAGTTAGCATCCGGAACACTAGATATACAGCAGAAAGTTCTTAGTGTAGATGGAAGAGACATAAGTATAGAGTTCTCACAGGGAAATCCGGAGGGATACACTCAGGTCTACGTCGCATCACCTTCTGAAAATCTACGACTTGTTACGGTGGGCGCGCAATGAGCAGAAAAGGGCAGTTTATAGACCTGATTGCGGTTACAATGCTGCTCTCCATAACTTCAGGAACACTTTTTGGAGCTTTCACTATCAATGACAAGATCTCTGAATCGGTTGATTACAACATAGGAGACGCTAATGATATTGCCGAGACTGAGTTGAAGGCTCAGTTCTTCGATACAAGAGCGAGGAAAGAAGCAAACTACACGGCCAGTATCGTCGCACTGAATCTCGATGGAAACGAAGGAGATGCAGATATAAAGTGGGCTGAAATAGGAGATGAAACCAAACCGGAGGATGCAAAGGAAGATTTGAGGGAAAAGCACGCCTCAAAAATAGCTCGAAAGCTGGAGAAACAGCTGAAGATGGCTGGAAAATGCAGAAATAAGAAGATTGAAAATGTGGAAATTGAGGAAGTGGACGTAGAACTGGATGTGCCATTTCTTGGAGAGACTGGTATAGGCAGCTTGACTTCTTTGGACATCGAATTCGAGAGTCCATGGGTTCTCTGTACTGATGACTATGCGGAGACAAAGGTGAAGCTTCCGGAAGGTAAAGAAATCAGGGTGGACAACTGGAAAAACAGATACCCTGAAATATCGAGCACCGCTGTTGAAGTTGCAGAGAACGCCAACGAGGAGGCTCCCTCAGACGAGGAATGGAGTGAAGGAGAAGGCGTCGAGAGATCTGGCTGTGTAGAAGATCCGGATAGGCAGAGTATAGTTACAGAGGCAGAGATGGAGGCACGGAACAATGCGGAGAAAGACGAGAACTTCCATGAGGAAGGCCTAGAAGATATAATGCCGCTGGATACAGGTCAGAGCAGTACAGCTATCAACTACGAATATCCTGAAAGAGATATCGATAGCGGTAGCTGCACTTATGAGGTAGAAGTAGAGGTAGAATGTGAAGACGATGAGGAAGACAGCGATTCAGAAAGTACCTCAGATGACAGTTCTGGATCAGACAGCACATGTACGGAGACAAGGGAGAAAGAAGGCAGAGAAGTGAACGCATCTATAACTGCTGATGTGGAATCGATCGATCTGTCCTACGTGCTGAAAGACAACGTTTATGAGGTAGTTGATTCAACCGGTAAAAAAAGACATATCGAGTTCGAGTTCGATTACAGGATCCGTCTGGAATAGCCAGTCTTTATCAATTTTCAGTACAGAGCTTTAGACAGGGTGTATTAAGTATGCCAGAAAATGACGACAACACAGTATACGTAGGATCAAAACCCGCAATGAGTTACGTACTCGCTGTAGTAACTCAGTTCAGCGAAGGACACGAGAAAGTACACGTCAAAGCAAGAGGGAAAGCAATCTCCAGAGCAGTAGACGTAGCAGAAATGGTCCAAAGTAAATTTGAAGAAGACGCAGAAGTCGAAGATATCTCAATCGACACAGACCAGATCGAGACAGATGAAGGAGAAGAGCTTAACGTCTCCTCAATCCAGATCGATCTAACCAAGGAAGAATAAGTTCTTCCTGTCCTATCTTCATTTCTCTCTTTTTCTCCCTACCACACTGTTTTTATACGACCTCAAGTAATTAGCCAGTATGCAGAGAAAAGGAATGTCTCAGGTCCTCGCATTAATTGTAGCTGCATCAGTTCTTATGATGACAGCACTAACTGTAATATTCATGGTACAAGGAGGGCTAGGAAGTTTCGGAGACACCGTAAACCAGCAAGGATGCACAGGAGCTATTAATGCTCAATGTTCTGCAACAGATGCTCCTTCGGTAAGTGTCCCATCAGCATGTACTTCCAATGGCGAAGCAACTCAAACACTGGCACAGAACAGCGATTTCAGTGCAGGAGATAGAATTGCAAGCAGCGACACAGTTTCCTGCGATTGAGTGATTTAAAGTGGACAAGACTATAGAACTCATACTTGTGGCAACTGTAGTGATCGCCACAGCAGCAATTGTCCTTTTTCTAGTTCAAAGCGAAGCAGAAGGATTTGGAGAGTTTCTTGGAGATCAGCGAGAAAATGCTGATTGTGCTCTGAATAAGTCGGAATACGAAAGAACTGGAGACGAAGATTTGACGCAAGGATGTGATGATAGTGATTGGACATATGAAGAAGACAGTTCGAACAGCAATTCTGATAGTACTTAGATAGAGGCTTCGCTGCAAGAAAACGCTGCGCTTTAAGTGGTGCTGATCAGATATCCAAATCCCTTTCAATAATGCTCCGTATATCGGTTATTTCTGTCGCTTGGTGTACGGACAGGTTTTCTGAAATTAGGGGTACAGGATTCAAGGTATGTGAAGTATTAGGGCTTTCTTCTGTACCTATGTCTTCACAGTTCCCGTGATCGGCAGTTACTAGCATCGAATAATTAGTATTTTCAACTTTCTCAACTAGTTTTCCAATGTTCTCATCAACTGTCTCCACTGCTGTTATAGTTGCTTCAAGATCGCCTGTATGTCCGACCAGATCGCAGTTGGCGTAGTTAAGCAGAATGAAATCATGTTTCCCTTCTTTTATTGCTTCTAGAACTATGTCGGTTATCTCCTCCGCATGCATCTCAGGTTTCTGATCGTAGGCTTTGATCTTGTCGGACTCAATAAATTCTCGGTCTTCATGTTCGAACTCCAGTTCTCTCTGGCCGTTGAAGAAGTAGGTGACGTGCGGTTTCTTCTGAGACTCTGCAACCCTTAGCTGAGAAAGGCCGTTTTCCTCAATTTTCTCGCCCAAGGTATTTTCCACTACCTTTTTCTCAAACATTACAGGGTTTTCAAAGTCTTTCCGGTAAGGAAGCATTGAGATAAAATTCGGTCTCACCGGGTTCTCGAATTCCGAAAACTCTTCTTTCAGGAAAGCTTCAGTGATCTGTCTCTCCCTGTCGGCTCTGAAATTGTAGAAGATAAGTTCGTCCTCTAACTTGAGTCCATCAAAGTTCTTCTCTATTGATGGCTGGATGAAGTAGTCGTACTCTCCTTCTTCGTAAGCCTTTTCCACAGCTTCCTCAGGCTGTTCGAATTTGAATCCGTCCTCTCCTATCATCGCCCGGTAGGCTTTCTCGGTTCGACCCCAGTTCTCGTCTCTGTCCATAGAGTAGAACCTCCCCATCACGGTGGCGATCTCACCTCCGTACTTTTCGGTCCACTCCTGTATCTGTGAGAGGTACTTTTCAGCCAACTTGGGATCGACATCTCTCCCATCTGTAAAGGCATGAACTTTCACATCTACATCGAAGTCTGAAGCAATCTCCAGAAGTGCTTTCAGGTGTTCTATATGGCCGTGGATTCCGCCATCGCTGATGATTCCCGCGAAATGTACTGTGGTATTGTTTTTCTCAGCTCTCTCCAGAGAGTCTTTCAGAGCTTCTTTCTCCCGTAGTTTGTTTTCCTCAATTGCCTGGTTGATCCTCTTCAGTCTCTGAGGAATAACTCTTCCGGCTCCGAGATGCAGGTGCCCGACTTCGCTGTTACCTGTGTATCCTTCAGGTAGGCCCACGGCGGGTCCGGAGGCTTCAAGTTCTGCGTAACCATTTTCCATGAGAGCATCTAAATTAGGTGTTTCTGCCTGTTTGAATGCGTTTCCTTCTACTTCTTCTCTAAGGCCTACTCCATCCATAACTACGAGGACTACGGGTTGCATAACCTGTTTATTGCTGGAGGAAGTTTATTAACCAAAAGAACTTATTTCACTTATATGCCCTCTTCGATAAAACAGAAGATAAGAGAAGCAAGACAGGAGCTTTCCAGCCATATAGATGAGGAAGGGGTGCAGGTCGATAAGCACAAGCATGAAGTGGAGGAGGCTGGAGAAATACTTGAGAATCAGGGTGTTTCTTCCGAAATAACAAGTGATCTCTCTAGCCCTCTTGACCTTGAATCAGAACTTGCAGAGATAGAGGAGGATGATGCAGAAGAGAAAAATGAGGACGTGTCGGATTTAGATAACTCTCCGGAAAATGGTTCGGAGCACACCTACAGGGAGAAACAGAAGAAAAAAGGTGAAGGAGCTGAAGATCTCGAAGAGGAACTAAGCAGTCTCAAGGAGCAGGTCGTATCTGGCGAATCAGAAGAGCTAGGTAAGATAAACGAACTTGAGAAACGTGTGGAAAGGCTCGAACTGGACACGGATGAAGACCTGGAAATGAAGATTGCGGAGCTGGAATCCAAAATAGAGAAGATAGAGAGCAGGAAATCTCTAGACAACCGTCTCACGGAGCTTGAGAACGAATTAATGAAAAACGGCGGTCTTGAAAGAAAGGTAAAAGATATTATACGCGATGAAATTGGCGGTGGAGCGAACAACGAGCTGGAAAATAAAATTGAAGGTTTAGAGAAAGATTTCTCCGGTATTGACGAACGTATAAGCGATCTAAGATCTACACTTGAAGCAGAGATAGAACGCGTCTCCATCGAACAGGAGAAGATAGAAGAGGAGGTCGAGCAGCTCGATTCCGACAACATTAAGGAACTGGATTCACGGATCGATCAGCTATGGGAGGCCATGGATGAGGAGCTGGCGAACCTTGAATCCGAGATACACGATAACCGTGGAGAGGTAGAAGACCTTCTGTCTACGGTTGCAGATCTTTCTGAAGTTGTGAAGAATTCTCTAAGAAACCACTAGTGTTTTAACATTTTCATTACCTTTCGGTATTAAGTGGTTCTATGGCAGAAGATGTAATCTTTGGAGAAGAAGGAGATGGAGACGATTCCGACGAAGAACAGGATGTTCTATTCGGTTCAGAAGATAACAATAACGAAACAGAAGACGAAGAATATACTACAGAAGAGGAGAACGGAGGTTCAGAGGAAGAAAGTTCCGAGGACTCCGGAGAACAGGATGTTCTATTTGGATCGGACGACTCTAACGAAGAAAATGAAGACGTTGAAGAGACAGAAGATGAGAATGACGAAGAATCCGGAGAAGATGAGTCCGGTTTTATCATAGATGAGACTTCTGACGATGAAGAGGAAGAAAATGCTGAAGGAGAGCAGCAGGAAGAAGAAAACGAAGAAACAGAAGAAGTAGAAACTGAAGAAACAGAGACAGAGGATACGGATGAAGCAGAAGAAGCGGATGAGACAGTAACGGATCAGGAAGTTGATCTTTCCGAAGTCACAGAGCTAGAGGAAAATATCGAGGAGCTGGAAGATGAAATCAGCGGCCTGAGATCTACACTCAACAACCTGGAAGAGGAAGTAGGCAAGAACGGTCTTGAACAGGAACTCGAGGAGGTAAAGGACCGGCTGGCCGAGAAATCTGACCTCATAAGCGAAGTAAGAGATAATCACTCTGATACTATCGAAGACCTGGAATCAAGAATCGAAGATCTGGACAGTGAAGGATCAGAGGAAGAAATCGAACAGATAAGAGAGGAAATCAACGAACTGAAGTCCGGAAATGTAGAAGACAGGATCGATGAAATCGAATCACAGATTGAAGAAGTAAGTTCTGAAACTGCAGAAGGAGAGGTTGAAGATCTGAAAGAGGAAATAAACTCTCTAGAAGAGAAGTTAGAGAAACTGGAAGCTGATAGCGAACTCGAACAGGAACTTGACGAACTCCGTTCAGAAATTGAAGATATAGGCTCCGAAGAAGGCATAGAGGAAGAAATCGAAAGCCTCCGGGCAGAAGTCGAAGAGATTGAAGGTACCGGAGAGAAAGTTGAAGATTTAGAGGAAGAGATCGAGCTACTTGAAGAACAGTTCGAAGAATCAGGTTCTGAAGAAGAACTCAGAGAAGAAATAGACGATCTCGGGTCAAAAATTGAAGAACTTGAAACCGACAACGAGCTGGAAGAAGAGTTAGAAGAGCTTAGATCCGATGTAAAGGAGCTGGAAGCAGACAAAGTTCAAGAGAACATAGAGGATCTCAAGTCAAGAATTGGAGAGATCGAATCTTCTGACGAAGAGTTCGAAGATGAAATTGAGTCGCTTGGAGAAAAAATTCAGGAAATTGAAGAAGCTGCAGGAAACGAGGAACTGGTTGAGCAAGTCGAAGATCTCAGCGAAGACGTTGAATCCCTTTCAGAAGCAGTTGAGGCTGTGGAAGAAGCCCAGGAAGATGTGGCTGGTTTCGAAGACCGTATTGAACAGATAGAAG
>SDGW01000412.1_pt1 | contig 18111 bp, 16 predicted proteins | sample 2873831 | NCBI WGS metagenome assembly SDGW01 (sample SAMN08132700, study PRJNA421101) | hypersaline lake metagenome | isolation source: celular fraction 0.22 microns magnesium sulfate-rich crust from ephemeral... | place: Spain: Penahueca Lagoon, Toledo | collected 2011-07
GTTCAGTGTTGGGCCCGCACGCAGCCGTTTCGACGCCACGATAGCTTCGAGAGGGTAAAGTACGTCGGGGACTCCAGTTAGCGTGTGGACAGTAAAGAGCTAGATCGCGCACTGGCCGACGCGTTCGCGGGGAGCGAGGCGGCCCGGCGCGTCGTCGGCAGACAGGCCCGTGACCTGGCCGACTCCGGAAAGATCGCGGACGAACTCGGGTTCGAGTTGACGCCCGAAGAGATCGTCTCGAACCTCCAGGACGCCCCGGACGACCACGACCTCGTCGAGCGGTGGAACTGGTGGCTCGGCTCGCTGGAACTCTCACACGGCGGGTACAACCGGTTCCGAGTCCGACCCGACGCGGTCCAGGACTGACGGTGGAACCACCACGACCTTCCGTTTGCCCGCCGTAGCCGCCCCAACGATCAATGTCGGAGCCGTCCGCGGTCACTGCTGGAACTGACGATACCACCGACAGCGGCGCGGCCGGGGCGACTGACCGAGCCAGCACCGACGTGCGCTGGCTCCGGCTGCGCGTGGTCTGGCGCCTGCTCGTCGTCACCTGGCAGTTCCTCCCGCTCCTACTCACGTACGCGCGCGACAGCCGTCGCTTCCTCCTGTTCGGCAGTGGCCGGACCGTCACGCCCGAGCAGCAGGTCGTCCGCGCCCAGCGATTACTCGACACCCTCGTCGCGCTCGGGCCGACGTTCATCAAAGTCGGCCAGATCCTCTCGACGCGGCCGGACGTGCTGCCCGGACCGTACATCGCAGTGCTCACCCAGCTCCAGGACCGCGTCCCGCCGGCTGACTGGGAGGCGGTCCGGCCCATCGTCGAGGCAGAACTTGGCCCCGTCGACGAGGCGTTCGACGGGTTCGACACCGAGCCGATCAGCGGCGCGAGTCTCGGTCAGGTGTACACCGCGCGCGTCGAGGGCGAGCGCGTGGCCGTGAAGGTGCTGCGGCCGAACATCCGTCGCCGCGTCGAGGCGGACCTCAGAGTGATCGACGCGCTCACCCCACTCCTCATCCGGGGCGCCGAACCCGGCCAGGCCTTTACCCTGGAGAACCTGGCCGACGAGTTCGCCGCGACCATCCGCGAGGAGATGGACTATCGACACGAGGCCCGAATGTTAGAGACCGTTCGCGCGAACTTCGCGGACGACCCGACGATCAGGGTGCCCCGAGCGATCGACACCCACTCGGGCGACCGCGTCCTCACGATGGAGTACGTCGACGGCACGAAGATCACCGACGTGGAAACGCTGGACGCGAAGGGCATCGACCGCGAGCAACTGGTCGTCCGCCTGGAGGAGGCCTACATCGAGATGGTGCTCGAACACGGGCTGTTTCACGCCGACCCACACCCCGGCAACCTCGCCGTCCAGGACGACGGCACCATCGTGTTCTACGACTTCGGCATCACCGGCAGCATCGGGCCACGGCTCCAGGAGCAGATCTTCGAGTTCTACGTCGCCATCGCTCGCAACGACATCGACGGCATCATCGACGCGTTCGTCGGCATGGGGGCGCTCGACCCCACGGCCGACCGGGAACTCATGCGCGAGATGTTCGATATCGTCCTGGAGAGTTTCCGCGGCCAGGACGTCGACCAGTACCGCGTCCAGCAACTCGTCGTCGACTTCCAGAGAGAGCTGTACGAGTTCCCCCTGCGATTGCCCCAGGAACTGGCGCTCATCGTCCGCGTGACCACGGTGCTAGAGGGCGTCTGCCGGACGCTCGATCCCGAGTTCGACCTCATCGCCCTCGTCACGGAGTACGTCAAGGAGGAGGGATACGCCCAGCAGGGCATCGAGCAGGCGCTCGGCCAGGCCCGCGATGAACTCGAAGCGCTCACGCGGGCGCTGGTGACGACGGGGCCGGCGCTCGAACGCGTCCTCGAGTCGGCCGACCGCGACGACCTCCGCGTCGAGACGGAGATCCGTGACGAGAACGACGTGTTCGACCAGCTGGCCAAACAGGTCGTCCTCGGCTTCGTCTTCGTCGGCTCGGTGTTCGCCGCGCTCGTTCTCTTTCTCGGCGGCGACCGGCCCGAAGCGGGCGTCGCGCTCGGCGGCGCAGCCCTCTCACTCGTTCTCGTCTACTGGTCGCTCCGCGAGCAGTCGGGGATCAGAGCCAAGCCGCAGTTCACCCGCCAGGGCCTCCGCCAGCGCGAGCAACAGCGTTCCGAGGAAGAGCAGGGTGGCTACGCACAGGCGTACGGTGCGGTCGGCGACGGCGACGACGAACGGTAGCTCACTCGACCCACACCTCGCCGAAGGAGTCGAAGAAGTCAGCCCCGGTGTCGACCGCCACGTAGCGAGCGGCCAGTCGGTCGGCGATCGCCTCGATCTCGTCGCGGTGGTCCTGAAAGCGGTCGCGATACGCGCGCTCGACGTGCGAACCGAAGTAGGTCCGCAGCTTCGTGTCCCGCTCGGGATCACGGAAGATCGTATCCCCGCGAGCCGGCGGGTCCATCTCGTCGGGCGCGATGACGTGGGCCAGAACGAGATCGTTGCGCTGGAGCGCCCCCAGGCCGGCTTCGAGTACCTCCGGATCTTCGAGGAAGTCGCTGACCACCAGGACGAGTGACTTCGAGTCGATGGTGGCGGCGTAGTCCTCGCAGGCCCGCTGGAAGTACGTCTCCGCCCCGGGCTCGGTCTCGTTGAACACGTCGACCAGCCGCAGGACCTCGCCCTGAGTGGTGCGACCTCGATCCAGGCGGTCGAACGTCTCCGAGAGGAGCGACACCCGGAAGTCGTTGTGCTCGGCGGCGGCCAGCGACGCGAAGCCAAGGCCGAGTTTCGCCGCGTACTCGAACTTGTGGGGCGTGCCGACCTCGGCGCGGTCGCCGCCGAAGTCCATCGACGCGCTGGCGTCCACGAGGACGTGGACGGTCAGGTTGCGTTCGGCCTCGAACTGCTTGATGTACAGCTCTTCGGTGCGGGCGTAGACGCGCCAGTCGATGAGTCGCGTGTCGTCGCCGGGCGCGTAGTTGCGGTGGTCGCTGAAGGTCAGCCCCTCGCCGACGTCGGTCGAGCGCTGGTGGCCCTGCTGGACGGTCTCGACGCGGCGCTGGAGGGAGGCGTCGTACCGCGCCAGTTCGTCCAGGAAGGCGGGTTCGATCATAGCAGTTGCTCGATGGCGTCGTCGGGGGTCACCCCGTCGCGCTCGGCCCGGAAGTCCACGACGACGCGGTGGCGCAGGACCGGCTTTGCCATCGCCTCGATGTCCTCGCTGGCGACGTGGGTGCGGCCGATCATGAACGCGCGGGCCTTCGCCAGCACGACCAGCCCCATGCTCGCGCGCGGACTCGCTCCGTAATCGAGCAGATCCGAATCGCGTGTCGCCCGCACCAGGTCGACGACCCGGTCCCGGAGGTCCTCAGCGATGGGGATCTGGCGGACGAGTTCCTGCGCCAGGAGCAGATCCTCGGTGGACAGTGACTTCTCGACGGGGATGTCGTCGTCGACCTGGCCGGTATAGCGGTCGACGATCTCCCGTTCGGCCTCGGCGTCTGGGTAGTCGACGAGCACTTTCGCCAGGAAGCGGTCTTTCTGGGCTTCTGGCAGCGGGTAGACACCCTCCTGCTCGACGGGGTTCTGGGTCGCCAGCACGAAGAACGGATCCGGGAGTTTCCGGGTCTCCCCGCCGGCGGTGACCTGGCGTTCCTGCATCGCCTCCAGCAGCGCGGCCTGAGTTTTGGGCGTCGCCCGGTTGATCTCGTCGGCGAGCACGACGTTCGCGAAAATCGGGCCGGGCTCGAACGTGAACTCCCGACCCTCGCGCGTGTCGCGGATGATCTCGGTCCCGGTGATGTCCGAGGGCATCAGGTCCGGCGTGTTCTGGACGCGAGAGAACGAACAGTCCGTGACTTCCGCGATCGTCCTGACGAGCATCGTCTTCCCCAGTCCGGGCGTACTTTCGAGTAGCGCGTTCCCGTCGGCCAGCAGGCAGGCGAGCACCTGATCGAGGACGTGTTCCTGCCCGACGAGCCGCCGGCGCACCTGGGTGCGAGCGTTCTGGAGTCTGTCCTGCAGTCGATCCACTTTGTCCTGGTCTATCTTCTCAGTCATCTGAATCACGCGCGTTGAGCCGCATGTTGTACTCGCGGACGAGGTCCGCGTCACCGAGATTCTGTTCGGCGTCGAACCCCGCTCGGTGTGCCGCGACGGGGTCGGTATCGGCCACGAAACCGGAGTCGTCGTAGGCGTGTTCCTCGTCGCCCTCCTCGCCGCCGCGTCCGGCCGAGATGTTGGTCGCCAGGTCGTCTGACCCCCGCTCGACCTCCTTCGGATCACCGAGGACGTCGTCGCCGTCCTGGAGTCGGGAGTTCCCGTTGTCCGTAGTACTGACCGGGCCAGCGGCCGTCCCGTTGCCAGTGGCGTTCGCGGGCGGGCCGGCCGCAGGGCCGAGGGAGATGCCGGCGACCGCGGCCTGGATGGTGAGGACGCTAACGAGCAGGACGACGACGATACTGCCCCCGAGCCAGCGGGTGTCGACGAAGCCGGCGGCACTGGTCCGCTGGAGTTTCGCGATGACGTCGTCGTACAGCCGCGCGGCCATCGGCGAGCCGTCCTCGGCGTCGGCGGCGTCACGGGCCGTCCGCAACGCCTCGGTCACTTCGGGATTGGTCGCCTCGAACTGCTCGACGGTGTAGAAGTGAACGCGAAGCCCGAACTCGACGGCAAAGGCGAGGACGCCCACGCCGGCGGCCAGCACCGTCGACCCGTCGAGAGGGCCGACCGGCGGCAGGGAGACGCCGGAAACGAGCACCCCGAGGTTGACGAGGAGGAACACGGCCACGGCGTCCACGACGGCGTGCATGCCGGCGGCTTTGTACCCCTCCTGGCGGATCTCCCGAATCGCCTCCTGGATCGTCTCGCGCTGGTCAGTCATAGCCGTACTCCTCACAAACGTCACTGTCTGTCACGTTCTCGTGGTTGCACAGCGTCCGGATGTCGATCCGTTGCTCGTCGTTCTCGTTTTCCAGTCCGGAGATCGTTTCGTTCTTGTCGTTGAGCAGGCTCTCCTGCTTGCTCACGGTCGTCTCCAGAGCCGTGTTCTCGTCGAGGAGTTCCGCGTTCTGTGCTTCGAGCTCCTCGTTTCGCCGTTCGAGATTGTTCACCTCGTTCTGGAGGTCCTGAGTGCGGTCGCGCAGCGACGTCACCTCCTCGGAGAGGTTGGCCTTCTCGGCTTCCAGCGTCTCGATCCGAGTGCGCGCCTGCGAGAGGGCGGTTCTGGTCCGCTGGAGTTCGGTTTCGGTCTCGTTGAGTTGGCGCGTGAGGTCGCTGATGTCGGTCTGGCGGGTCGTCAGGCTGTCGTTGATCCGCTGGAGTCTCCCTTCCGTCCGGTTGAGTTGTGAGCGAACCGTCGCGAGTCGCTGTTCGAGCTGTTCGTTCTCCTTGGTTAACTGCTGTTCTCGCTCGCTGACGTCCTTGACCGACGACTCGTAGAAAACGGTCGCACCGGCGGTACCGACGACCGACAGGCCGACGAGGACGACGAGCACGGTGTTGAGTCTGGTTCCGATGAGCGTCATGATTTGATTCGGTGGAGTCTGCGAGCGCTGACTTCGACGAGGTACAGGAGGAGCGCGACCAGCAGGACGAGCCACGTCCACTCGCGGGTGACCGTCCGGACGGCCGTCGCCTCCCGGCGTACCTTGTCGGCGATCGCGGCCGCCTCGGTCGGTTCGAAGACCTGGCCGCCGGTCGTCTCGACGGCGTCCCGGAGCGACGCCGACTGCCCGTAGGCGGCGTACTCCCGCGGGTAGTTCACGGCGTACTCGGCGTCGAGAATCGACGCGTACCCCGGTTGATCGGGGACGATCGTCGTCTCGTACTGCCCGTCGCCCGCCTGGGCGAACCTGGCTCCCTTGGCTGCCGGCCGACTGTTCCCTTCGTAGGTCACCGTGACGGGCGTGCCGACGCGAGCGTCGGAGATGTCCGTGACGCCCGATTCGAGGCGTTCGGGGTCGCCGATGGCCCAGTTCACCGCCTTCGTCACGCCGACGGAGTCCGGCGCCGAGAGCAGGCCGCCGAGGGTGCCGTCCCCGTCGTAGGCGGTGACCGCGACTGTGCGTCCGAGGCCGTACCGCCACGCGGAAATCACGGGATTTCCGGTCGGGCCGGCGACGAGGAAGTCCGCGCGATCGGCGGCGGCGACGGCGTGGCTCCGGGCGGGCGTCGCCTCGAACTGGACGCCGCTCGTGATGAAGTGGGAGCCGTCGACGACGGTGAGGCCGCCGCCCCGGTACTCGCGGGTCTCGCCGCCGAAGAGGATGCGCAGCCGGTTGGTCTCGTCGGCCCGGAGGTACGTGCCGTCACCGGCGTCGGCGACCGACGCCAGGTGGTCGTTCGCGACGTTTTTGCCGACGCCGATCGGGATGACCTGCACGCCGTCCTGGGCGGCCTCCGTGGCGGCACCCACGGCGTTACCGACCTGCGCGCGACCGTCGGTGAGGAGGATGACCGTCCCGCCGCCACTGCCGAGCATCTCGGTCGAGCCCTCGATCCCGGCGCTGACGTCCGTGCCGCCCTTGCTCTGCAACCGGCGGATCTGGCGCGCGAGCGACTCGCGGGAACTACCGAGCACGGACAGGTCGGCGATGCGGTAGGCGTTCCGATTGAACGCGACGACGCCCACCTGGTTGCGGTCGCCCAGTTGCTCCAGCACGTCGAGCGCGAGCGACTGCTGGACGGACAGCGACCCCTTCGTACTCCCGGAGATGTCGACGGCGATGACGACCCGCGACGTGCGGCCGCCCTCGCCGATGGTGACCGGCAGCATCTCGGTCAGCAGCGACTGGCGATAGTTGCCGTACTCGAAGGCGTTCTCGCCGCCGACCGTGACGAGACCGGTCCCGTCGATGACCGCGCGCTGGAGCGCGCTCACGTTCCCGAGATCCCCGGCGGCCATGTCCTGGACGACCACTGCGTAGTACTCCGAGAGGTCGTTCGGGACCTCCCTGGCGCGGTCGACCTCGTACACGTCGGTCAGGAAGCCCCCGAGCGGGTACTCCCCGCGGGCGACGTAGAGGATCTTCGGCGGGGCGACGACCCGGACCGTCTTCCGGAACACGTCGTTGCGGTCGTGGACGTCCTCGCCGGTAATGCGAGCCGTAACCCGGTGACTGCCGGTCGACGTGAAGTTGTGCGAGAACTCGACGCCGCCACCGCCGTCGACCTGCTCGCGGACGACCTCCTGGCCGTCCACAGTGACGGTCAACTGAACGGTGTCGTCCAGTTCGACGCCGCGAACGACGGCGCTGAACGTGTTCGCGACGCCGGTACTGGTCTTTGCCGGCCCGTGGACGGAGACGGCTCGCTCGGTTGTCGTCGTCGCGAGGTTGACGGTATGAATCGAGGCGTTGACCTGCTCGGCGATGCCGGCCGTCGCCTCCAGCGAGCGCCCGTCGGTGACGCGACCGTCCGAGACGACCAGGACGCTCCCGTTGGTCGAAAGCGCGCCCGAGACCGCATCGCCGACCGGCGAGCGTCGATCCGAGCCGATCCGTCGCGTGCGGACCTCGACGCCGCGGTCCTCGATCGCAGTGGCGAGTTCTCCGGAGGCGGCGTCCGTCGTCGCCATGCTGGCAGAGCGGTCGACGACCATCGTCACCTGCGGATCGCCGGACACCGACGCCGTCGTCAGCGTGTACGGCCCGGCCGCGGCGACCACCACGAGGGCGACGACGAGCACCCGGGCGCCGAACACCAGCAGCCGCACGCGCCCCGCGAAGGTCGTTCCCTCAGTCCGTCGGTGGAACATCCAGCCCAGCAGGAGTACTGCGACAGGGAGCGCGACGAGCGCGAGCGGCTGCTGGAGACCGGCTCGAACGCCAGCGATAGTGGTCTCGACAGCCATCAGAGATCACCCCGATAGCGGAGGAAGCCGAGTTCACCCAGCACCAGCAGCAAGGCGGCGAGCAAGACCAGCGGCGTCAGGTCCTGCCGGACGCGTTCGCCTGCGCCGGCGCTGGCCGTGAGGTTGCCGCCGGCCACGTCGGGCGCAGGCGCAGTCAGGTTCGACTCGCTCACCGACAGCAGACTGGCGCTCACCCGCCGGCCGGACGTCCGGTACGTGCCGACGGTATCGAGTCGGACCGCCGCCGCCGTCCGGGTGCCCGCTGGCGTCTCGACGGTCGTCCGATTCGACAACTGCAGCGTCGTGCCGGTCCGGGAGTTCAACTCACCAGCGGAGGGGCGGTCGGCGGCCCAGTGTATCGCCCCTTTCCAGAACACCGGGTAGCGGTAGCTGTACCGGAACCCCGTCTGGTTCGGGAGGTACCCGTAGTAGAGGACGCGCCCGCCTGACCGTCGAGCCGTCGCGAGCAGCGGCGACCCGTCGGCGACCGTCACGAGCGCGGTCGCCCGCGTGGTCCCGGCTCCGAGGTGTTTGTCCGGCGTCGGAAAGTCGAAGCCGTTCGTGATCTCGTGGTCGGTGACCGTCGCCTCGCCGGTGGTGTTGCGAACCGACTGCGGGTCCACCGGCAGCAGGGGGCCGTAGCCGACCTGCCCCACGTCCGCCTGGGCCTGCACGACGAGCCCGCCGCCGTCGGCGACGGTCTCGCGGGCCAACTCCTTCGTCGATCCGAGCACGCGCTCCGGGTCGACGTCGGCGAACACGACCACGTCGTAGCTCCCGGAGACGGAAGCCGGCGGCCGCCGAACCGTGAGGTCCACCGTGGGAATGACCGCGAGTGCGGTTCGCAGGTTTCGGTTGTCACCGTTGGTGACCAGGAGGGTCTCGACCGTCCGTTGCTGCGGAACCGTCACGTGCGCGACGTCGTCGGTCCGGAACGAATCGCGTGGCGAGAGCGTCGCCGTCGCGCTCTGGCTCGGCAGCGGGACGGTCACCGACTGGATGTCGCCGGGTTCCAGCGAGAGCGACCGCGAGCGCCCGGCAAAGGAGAGTGTGCGCTCGGCTGCGGTCGTCCCGGTGTTCGCCACCGAGAACGTGACTCGCTGTGAGCCGAACTGGCGATCGACGATTCCGACGTTCTCGTCGCCGCCGTCGCCGAACTGGCGGAGCGACACGTCCAGCCCCGAGGCACGCGCCGTCTGGACTGCACCCCGCCAGTCCCCGCCGTCACCGGCGAAATCGCTGAACACGACCACGCGACTCTCCGACCCCGCCAGCGCCGTCGCGCGGCTGATCGCCCCGCGGAGATCGCCCGGGGCGTCCGTCACGGTGAGGTCGCCCAGCGTCGATTTCGCGTCGTCGGGACCGACTCCGTCGGCCGGGACGCGCGTGGTCGCCCCGGCGACGACGACGGTCGTCGGCGTGCCGACCGCCTGTTTGGCCGCCGCCACGGCCTCGGCGAACCGCGTCCCGTCGCCCGTCTCCGTGGCCATGCTCGCGGAGGCGTCGACGACGAGTACCGTCGGCTGTGCGTTCGCGGCCTGCGTGACCGTCACGTACGGGGCGGCCAGCGCGACGGCGAGTAAACTGACCACCAGCAACTGGAGCAACAGGAGGAGGTTCCGACGCAGTCGTTCGAGGACCGGGTTCGAGCCGCCCTCGTCAGGGTCCGATTGGAGGAACTGTACCGTCGGCAACGCCAGTTCCCGTGGGTCAGGCTGGATGAGGTACAGCACCAGCAGTGGTACCACACCCACCAACGCTGCGAGCCCGAGGGGAGAGGCGAAGGCATCAGCGAGCGGCATATATTGAGCAGGGGACCAGTCGGGTCACGTGGCTGTTCGACGGCCGACACCATAATCCCCGGGGAGGCTGCAACTGTCGCGGGGTATTGTGAAGGGGTGACAACCGGTCGTGCGAACCGAGCAATGGAAACGGCCGGGGTCGCTAGCGTCTCCTAATGGACGTCGAGTTCCTCGGTGGTGCCCGCGAGGTCGGCCGGAGTGCCATCCTCGTCAACAACTCCCTCCTCCTGGATTACGGGATGGCCCCCGAGAACCCACCGCAGTACCCCGTCGGCGACGTCGACCCCGAGGCCGTCGTCGTCTCCCACGGCCACCTCGACCACGCCGGCGCGCTCCCCACGCTCGTCTCGGGCCAGTCCCGGCCCGAGATCCACTGGACGCCACCCACCCGGGACCTCGCCCGGGTGCTCGCCCGCGACACGCTCAAACTCCACGGCGGCACGCCCCAGTGCCCGTTCACCGAGAACGACCTCATGCGACTCTCGGAGGTCTCGACAACGCACGGCTACCGGGAGCCGTTCGCGGCCGCCGGCCACGAGATCACCTTCTACAACGCGGGGCACATCCCCGGGAGCGCCCACGTGCTCGTGGATGATGGGGAGACGCGACTGTTCTACACGGCCGACTTCCACACCGACGACCAGCGACTGGTCGCCGGCAGCACCGCCCGCCCCGACGCCGACGTGGTCATCTGCGAGTCGACGTACGCCGACGTCGACCACGACGAACGGGCGGCCGTCGAGGATCGGTTCACCCAGAGCGTTCGAACGACGGTCTGGGAGGGCGGGACCGTCGTCGTTCCCGCGTTCGCCATCGGTCGCACGCAGGAACTGCTCATGGTCTGTGCCGCCCACGACATCGACTGTTACGTCGACGGGATGGGCAAGGAGGTCACCCGACTGGTCCGTCAGTATCCCGACTTCCTCCGGGACGCCGACGCGCTCAAGCGAGCGAAATCGAACGCGCGCTTCGTCACCGGCCGGGACGGCCAGCGCAAGCGCATCGCGGCCGACAACACGGTCATCGTCACGACCTCGGGGATGCTCGGTGGTGAAGAAATACTCGTACTTCAATTCGCCAAAATCGTGGGACCTGCCTTGATCTACTCCGCGGTAGCAGCAGAGACTGACCGTCAAATCATACAGAAAGTAATTGTTTTATGGAGTTTAGGCAGCACTCTCTTGACTCGTTCGGGAAGGAACGAACATTCGTTTGTAGACGCTCTACATCACGAAAACGTGTTGTGAGCTTATCGGTGCGTGCTCGCAGCGGGGAAAGAAGTGGTGCCCGTCAGACGGGCGAGAGAACGTTGAGTCCTGGGAAGAGGAAAAAGAGTAGCCAGACTCCGATCAACAGCAGGAGATACGGGACAGCAGCGACCGCGACGCGCATGTACTCTTGGTCGGTCAGTTCGCTGATGACGAAGAGGTTCAATCCGTACGGCGGGGTGATGAACCCAATAGCGTCACTCATCATGAACACGACGCCCCATGTGATAGGATGCAGCCCGAGCGTTTCGATGGCGATGGGGGCCAACAGTGGGGCGGTGATAATCATGTTCGGAAGCGACGCGAGCACCGAGCCGGTGAACAGCATCAGTGCCACCATCGCCGAGATGATGAGCCACTCCGTAGGGAGGCCAGCGATGAGGCCGGCAACGACCTCTTGGACGCCCTCATAGGAGAGGTTCTGCTGGACCATCACCGACATCACGTACAGCGGGACAGTGATACCGGTCAGTGTGACACCTTGCTGGAGTGCGCTGACGACCTGACTGCGGTCCCCGAGTCGGCCGGTAAGGGTACCGGTCACGAGGATGTACGCGAAGGCGATGCCAGCCGACTCCGAAGGGGTGAACAGACCGACGAGGACGCCACCAACGAGCAGTGCGACAGTGACGAAGGCGTGTTTGGCCCGCCACGCTGTCCGCACGACGCGGGTCGCCTCAAAGTCGAAGTCCTTGACGCCGTAGCCGTTCTTGTGGGCCGTGTAACTACAGTACGCCGAGAGGACGAACAACATCCCGATACCGGGGACGATGCCCGCCATGAACAGGTCCGTCACCGGCACGTCGAAGGTGACGCCGTAGATTATAAAGAGGACGCTCGGTGGAATGATGATACCGACGGTGCCGCCGGAGGCGACCGTCGCCGCGGCGAAGGTGTCGGAGTATCCCTCTTCCTGGAGTTCGTCGAACAGCGCCTCGCCGACGGAGGCGGTCGTCGCCTCGTTCGAGCCGGTAATCGCCGAGAACACGCCGGCCGTATAGATTGCGGTGTTGCCGATAGTGCCCGGCAGCCAGCCGGCGACGGCGTTCGTGAACTCGACGATGTCCTCGGAGATGCCGAACTCGTTGATGAGCGAACCGACGATGACAAAGAGCGGGATAGCGACCCAGGGGAAGGAGTTCAGCGACTCGTAGGCCACGATGGACATGTTTACCGGCGGGAACAGCGTATGCGTGATAGCGTACCCGAGCGCCCACACTCCGAAGACCAGCAGGATGCGGACTCCGAGAAGGAACAGGGCAAAGGCAATCACCGTCAGGACGAGGAGCGTGTGTCCCTGCAGGAATCCGAGCATCGTCACCCACCTCCGAGGTCGCTGCCGGTCAGCAGCTCCTCACCGGCGCGGTACTTGCGAGTCACGACGACTATCTGCTGGAGCGTCCGGACGAACACGAGCGCGAACCCGACCGTGACCGAGAGATAGAGGAGATACTCGGGGACTGGCGTCCCGGTGATGGTCGTGCCCGACCGGACGAACTGCTGGATGTACCGCAGCGAGTACTGGACGATGACACCCGACAGCGTCAGCCACAGGAGCCACTCGATGCAGTAGACGACGTAGACGCCCGTCCGGGGGAGACGTTTGATGACCGCCGAGAACCGGATGTGGTCGTCCGACCGGACCAGACTCGCCGTCGACAGCCACGCAGCCCAGACGAACAGGCCGATGATAACTTCCTGTAGCCAGATAAAGGAGTAGGCGTCGAAGAGCAGGCGGCTGAGAATCTTGTAGACGACCAGCACAGCGTAGACGAGGATAAACCCCATGGCGAGATACGCTTCGAGGTTCCGCTCGACGTCGCGGAACCGCGACACCTGACGCTGAGAGAGCGGCATCGACTCCGGATCCAGGATCGGCGACATAGGTTAGATCTCGTCGATGTAGTCGTCCCACCAGGACGTGACCGTGAACGCCCCGGTCGATTCGGGGGCCGAGGAACTCCGGGTCAGTTCGTAGATGGTGTCGGCGAAGTCCCGCGCCACGTCGGCCCCGCCGAGGAGCGATCCGGCCTGGTCGAAGGTCTTGCTGTAGAGGTCGGGGTTGCGCTTGTACGCGACGTCGGCTTTCCACTGGTCGAGTTCGTCCTCGGAGGGGACGTTGACTTTGATGTTGTTTTTGCCGTAGTCCGTCCCCTCGGGCGGTTCGTGGACGGCGCCGGTCCGTTCGGTGATGATCTCCTCGGTGTTGTGAACGAGTTCCTCGGTGACGCGTTTGGTCTCCTCGGCGACCAGCGAGCGGTGGCCGTCGGGGAGGGTCTTGAGCCAGTCGACGTTGGCCCAACTCATCTCGATGCCCAGGGACCAGTTGTTCATCACGGTCTGGTCAAGGGAGGGAAGCATGCCGTAGGCGGCGACGTTGGTCAGCCACGTCTCCATCCCGGCGATGAGGCCGGATTTGAGCCCCTGGATGGCGTCGCCCCAGCTGACTTTGACGGGGCTTCCGCCCCACTGGCTGATTGCCGTCGCGGGAATGCGCGAGACGGTGCGGCGGATGTCCATGCCCTCTATCTGGTCGGGTGTGAATACCCGCTCGCCGTCGAGGTCTTCCGCACCGGACTCGCCGATGTGGAGCACGCGGTGCTGTGCCGGGTAGCCGAAGAAGGGAACGTAGTTGTACTGCTCGCCGAAGGGTACCCAGAACTGCTTCCAGGCCTCCTCGCTGAAGATGCCGTAGGAGAGCGCGGCGCGGTTCTCCGGCGGGAACAGGTACGGGAGCGCCCAGATGTTGTTCTCGGGCGAGAACTTCGTCGTGTTGCCGACCGAGGTCGTGCCCGCCTTGACGATGTCGTTGCGAATCTTCCCGGCGCAGTCGGATTCGCCACAGACCTGCGCGTCGCCGATGATGTCCATCTTCACGTCGCCGTCGGACTTCTCCGCCAGTCGGTCGGCGAGCGTCCAGGCACCGTACGGGTCAACGTTGCCCATGCCGTTGGCGCTCTCGGAGCCGACCGTCCCGTACTTGAACGTGCTCGAGGACTTCCCGCCTCCGTTTCTGATGCCACTGAGACAGCCGGCGAGACCGACAGTACCTGCGACACCGATACCACTGAGATACCTCCGTCGGGAGATACCTGACGCTGTTGTGTCAGACACGGTCGGTTTCTGTCGGTTGTGCCTCAAGAAAGCCGTGGTTTCTCGTGATATCGGTCCCCGATAACGAGTCACGCGAACCGCAAAACGACCCGGCAGCTCAGAGACGGATGCCGCCGTCGACGACGAGCGTCTGGCCGGTCATCGCAGACGTCGTGGCGAAGGTCCGGACGGCCTCGGCTACCTCGTCGGGTTCGACCAGACGGTCCAGCGGTGAGATGTCCCGCACGTCGGGGCGTCGCTCCTCCGCGAACATCTCCGTCTTGACCGGCCCCGGTGCGACGGCATTTGTGCGGATACCGTCCTTGGTGTACTGTTTCGCCAGCGACTTTGTGAGGCCGAGAAGCCCGCTCTTCGACGCGCCGTAGGCCACGTCAGTCGGACTCCCGCCCGTCCCGGCGGTCGAGGAGATGTTGACAATCCGTCCCTCGCCCTGTTCGCGCATGGCAGGCAGGACGGCACGGGTACAGTAGACTGCTCCTTCGAGGTTGACACGGAGGGTCTGTTGAATCGTCTCGTCGTCGGCATCTTCAAGCGGTGCCTCGTGCAACACGGCGGCGTTGTTGACGAGGGCGTCGATAGCGCCGAGTTGCTCGCGTACGTCCTCGACCATTGCCGTGACCGCTTCGGGGTCGGTGACGTCACACTGAGCGACGAGAGCGTCCTGCCCTTGGTCTCGGACGTCGCCCGCGACGGCCTCGGCGCTCTCCTGGTCGCTGTTGTAGTGGACGACTACGTCGTGGTCCGCCCCGAGGTTCCGTGCCGTCGCGCTTCCGATGCCGCCGCTGGCGCCAGTGACGAGTGCAGTACGCGTCATCATCGGTCGTTTGGGTCGAAGACAGAAAACAGTCCACGGACCGAGCGCGTCGAAACAGGAGTCGGCGGCTTACTCTTCTCCCTCTTCGCTCTCGCCGGCCAGACCACCGCTGCCGGTCGGACCGACCGAGAAGTCGAACTCGTGTTCGGCTTCGTTCTCGAAGCAGTCGAGTATGTCACGGAGCTGCTGGCGTACCGCTGGAGGTTGTTGGCTCGCTCGGTGACCTCGTTCAGTTCCGCGGCCTGTTCTTCGGCGGCAGCGGAAACGTTGTCGGTCTTGGACTGGGTTTCCTCGCTCAGAGAGATAGCAGTAAGTAGGTTTGCTACGACTATTCCGACGCATCCAAACAGTCCCAAAGCATAGTCGTTTCAAATGGATATTCGGTTTCTGGGTGGGGCTGAGGAAATCGGACGGAGTGCTGTTCTCGTCAACGATTCTCTCCTGCTTGATTTCGGAATGAAAAGCGCTACCCCACCACAGTTCCCCGTGGAATCGCCCAGTCCCGACGCAGTCGTCGCCAGTCACGGCCACCTCGATCATGTCGGAGCGATTCCGTCGCTCCTCTCAGGTGATGATCGACCACCGATTCATTGGACGCCGCCCACACGCGAACTCGCGCTCACACTCGCTCGTGACACGCTCAAACTCCATGGCGGTACGTACAACTGTCCGTTCACTGAGGAAGAAATCAAACGCGTCACCCAGGTTTCCGAAACACACGGCTACCGTGAGACATTCGAAGCGGCAGATCACCAGGTCACCTTCTATAACGCCGGCCACATCCCCGGCGGTGCGCACGTGCTGATTGACGATGGGGACACGCGATTACTGTACACGGGCGACTTTCACACCGGGGATCAGCGACTCGTCGCAGGAACGACCGCCCGTCCTGCCGCGGACGTTGTCGTCTGTGAGAGCACGTATTCAGATGTCACGCACGGAAATAGAGAGGACCTAGAAGAGCAGTTTGCCACGAGTGTCAGAACGACCTTGTGGGAGGGGGGCACGGTTGTCATTCCCGCCTTTGCAATCGGGCGTACACAGGAGATGATGCTGATCTGTGAGAGGCACGACATCCCCTGTTACGTCGACGGGATGGGCAAGCAGGTGACTGAGACGCTTCGCCAGTATCCGGCCTTCCTCCGTGATGGGGAGGCACTTCGGCGAGCAAAGTCACATGCTCGATTCGTCACCGGGAGAGATGGGCAACGCAAACGGATTGCCGAAAAAAATGTGGCTATCATCACCACCTCGGGGATGCTCTCGGGCGGCCCCGCGATGACGTACGTCCCCGAGATCCGAACCCATCCCGTCAACAAGCTCACCTTCACCGGGTACCAGGTCGAGGGAACTCCCGGGAGAGAACTCTTAGAAACCGGCAGTGCCGAAATCGACGGTCGGGTGATGCCCGTCAGCGCCCAGGTCGAACGCTACGACTTCTCGGCCCACGCCGACCACGACGGCCTGCGCGCGTTCCTCGACAGCTACCGGGACGCCGACATCCTCGTCAACCACGGCGACGACTGCGAGGGGTTCGCCACCGAACTGCGAGACGACGGGTACGACGCGCGCGCACCGGACCTGGGTGCACGCGTGGAGTGCTGAGCGCCGACTTAGCGCACCCGAGCCGGCGGCACGAGTAGGACGTTACTGTCCGCACGCGCCGTCACCGCTTCCGAGACGCTCCCGAGCAACAGCCGGCGCATCGGGCTCTGCCCGCGCGAGCCCATCAGGATCGTCGTCGGATCGAACGCGTCCTCCGCCGCCAAGATCTCGTCGGCAGCCACGCCCTCGCGGACGCTCGTCTGCGCGTCGATCCCCATCTCGCCCAGGTCGGCCGCCAGCTCGTCGAGTCGCGTCTGTGCGTCGTCGGCACCCTCGGCGTTCGGCCGGCGTTCCGGCGGCGCCACGTGGACCAGCATCGCCTCCTCGGTCGCGGTCTTGAGGTTGTGGAACTGGTCGAACGCGTGGTCGGCGTTCTCGGAAAAGTCCGTCGCGTACAAGATCCGCTTGAACAGGTGTTCGTTCGCGACCTCGTGGTCCTCGTCGGCTTCGACGATCCGCTGGACCAGCAGCGGACGGACGGCCGTCCGAGCGATGTTCCGCGCGGTACCGCCGATAAAGCGCTGTTTGAGCGGGCTCTTCCCCCGGGACCCGACGATAATGAGGTCCGCGTTGACTCTGTCTGCCAGCCCGTTGATCCGACGGTGTGGCGTCCCTCGCATCACGTGGGTCTCGACAGTGAATCCCTCCTCTTCCAGTTGCTCCTTCTGTCGTTTCATCCCTCGTTTCGTCTGCTTCCCGAGGTTGTTCCCCGGAATCCCGGTGGTGACGTTCGGACTGGTGACGGTGATCAGGTCGATCTCGTCGATCCCGTACCGACCGAGACACTCCAGGCACGGCTGGGAGGTGATCGCCGCCTCGATCGCGTCAGACAAGTCGGTGGCTAAGACTGCACGCATACCCGGGTCTACGGAGCGGAACGACATTAGTATTGTCGTGAGTTCCCAATACCATACAATCTCTCGGCCGTCGGTTCGAGCGCAGCGAGGATGGACGTGGGACAACGAGTGGGCCGGTCAGTCGCCGTCGCCGAACGTGAAGCCACCGTCCTCGTCGGAACTGGCGCCGGTCGACTGGTCGGACGGACTGGCGGAGTCGTCAGCAGTGGCCTCGGCGGGCGTGCTGCGGAAGGCGAAGGCGAGTCCGGCGACGGCAAGCAGGGCCGCGAGCAAGACGAGTTCGCCGTTCTTCGCGACGATCAGCTTCATGTCGAATTTGCTCGGTCCACTGAGGAGTTTGTCCAGCAGGTACGGCTTGCGGAGCGTCAGATACAGCCCCAGGCCGACGACTTCCAGTCCGACGACGGCGACGACGGCCGTGACGAGTCGGATCAGAATTCGCACCGGGATCGGTCGGTCAGCAGCCGCCACAGCCCCCACTCCCACGTTCCGATGTGTTCCCCACCATCGCGTACCGAAACAATTCGGTTTGGTCACCTTAATTGTACCCCTCGTCGATCGAAACAAGGTCCGCAGCCTGGCACAACAGCAATCCCGCGGGCGGCCGAACGCTCGAGCATGAAGCGAACCCGATTATCGTCCGACCGCTGGTTCGACGTCCTCGTCGAGACCGACACCGCCCAGGCCGCCGTGATGACGCTCTCATCCGGGCAGTCCACTGGCGGTCCCGAGAACCGCCACCGGGACAGCGACCAGTGGCTGTTCGTCGTCTCGGGGTCGGGTCGCGCCATCGT
>SDGW01000413.1_pt1 | contig 18100 bp, 21 predicted proteins | sample 2873831 | NCBI WGS metagenome assembly SDGW01 (sample SAMN08132700, study PRJNA421101) | hypersaline lake metagenome | isolation source: celular fraction 0.22 microns magnesium sulfate-rich crust from ephemeral... | place: Spain: Penahueca Lagoon, Toledo | collected 2011-07
CTCGAGTCGCCCAACGGCGGCCGGGGCGAGAAAGATACCGGCGACGAGCACCGCGTAGAGGACGACCAGCAGCGGTTCGACCGTCGCGACGGCGGACTCGAGCCCGCGGACGAGGGCGACGAACCCGATCCCGACGACGAGCAAGGCAGCCCCTTCGAGTCGAGAGCGCAGGGCCGGCAGGGCGGGCAGTCGCCGCGATCCGAGCAGGCCGCCGATCGAACCCCCGAGGCCGAGCAGCGCGTCCTCGTTCCCGCCGGCGATCGCGAACGCGGGCACCGAGAGGGCGAGCGCGACGGCGAACCCGACCGCCGGATCGCCGCGCGTGAGTCGGTCCATGGCGACGACGAAGGCGACTCCGAGGACCGCGCCGACGATCACGTCGCCGAGGTAGTGGACGCCGAGGACGACTCGCGAGAGCGAGACGAGGGCGACCAGCGAGCCGGCGGCCGCCACCGCCCGCGGATCGCGCGTCCGGTCGTACGCCGAGACGAGGCCGCCGTAGACGACCGCCGCGGCGAAGGCGTGCCCGCTCGGGAAGCCGTACCCCTCGCGCTCGCCCTCGAGCGGGACCAGCATCGCGTCGGCCGGCGGTCGGGGCAGGGCGAACAGCGCCTTGAGCGAGAGGATCAGCGCCAGTCCGGCGACCGCGTAGCTGATCACGAGAGCGTTGCGGCGGCGGCTCCCACACCAGAACAACGTCGCCAGCAGGAACATGAGTGCCGTCGTGCCGCCGAGTTCGGTGATCAAGACGATCGGGTCGGCGTACCCGGCCGGAACGGCATCGCGAATGACCCCGCTCGCTTCCTCGAGTCGCATATCGGTTGCCACGTCTCTCGTCGGGCCCGTAAACGTTCGTTTTTGCGAACGGATATCGCGAGATACACGATCCCGACTATTCACCCAATATGTCACATATGCGGAACATAACACTTCCCGGAACCGTTTTCACCCCCACCCGTCGAAGCGTGAACACGTCCAGATGAGCGATAGCCAGCGAAACGACCAGCCGTCCCCGGTCCGCGAGGTCGAGTTCGCCATCGACGAGCCGGCGTACCCGTTCGTGGCGGCCACGGAACGACTCGACTGCAGCGTCGAACTCGCGGAGATCCTGCCCCGCGGCCCCGAAGAGTACGCCGAATTCTTCGAGATACGGGGCTGTGACGCGTCGCGAATCGAAACCCTCCTCGAGGCCCACGATTCCGCCGAGGGGCGCTGCCTGCGCGAGTACGACACCGGAGCCCTCTTCGAGTTTCGGATCCTCGGAACCTGTCCCGCGGTGACTCTCGCGGATCTCGGAGCGCTCCCGCAGACCGTTCGTGCCAGCGACGGAACCGGCCGCATTGTCGCCGAGGTGCCCCGCGGGACGGACACGTCGGTAGTCATCGACGACTTCCTCGGTCGGATCTGGGAGGCGGAGTTCGTCGCGAAGCGCGAGACCGACGCGATCGCGCCCCCGCTGAGCGGCATCACGGTCCGCCAGGACCTTCGGTCGCGGCTCACCGAGCGCCAGTACGAAGTACTCGAGTCCGCGTTCGAGGCCGGATACTACGACTGGCCTCGCGAGGCCTCGGGCGAGGCGGTCGCGGCGGAACTCGGTATCTCGTCACCGACCTTCTCACAGCACATTCAGGCCGCCGAACGGACGCTTCTCACGATGCTGTTCGAGAATCAGCGAGCCGACGACTGATCGAGGAGCGGTCACTCGAGGGATGTCACGACGATCCGGCCGTCGGCGTGGACCGCGACCTCGCAGTCCTCGAACCGAACGGAGAGCCGATCCGGGCGGGCTCGAGCGGAGTCGCGACCGAACAGCCGATCCACGGCCTCCGGATCGATCGCGTCGAACAGCGGCCGCATCGCCGTCGGTTCCCGCCCCGTGACGGCCGCGACCGACCGAACGATGGCCATCGACGGGCGATCAGTACCGCCCCACTCGTACCGCGCCGTGTACGCCTCGCGGTCGGAACCCCGGCCCGTTTCCGGATCGGAAGCCGTATCTCGCTGTGTCATGAGACTCGCACCTTCTCTCAAGGGAGGCGATCGACGGGTTTAGTTTCAGCACCTACTCCTCATGGGTGCGGTTCGCCAGCCGAACGCCGAGGACCGCGTCGCCGGGGGTCGCTCGAGTCCGGGCGCGCTCGGTCTGCCCCCATCGCGTTCCCCGTCGCCGGAACCGCCCGACTCACTGTCGCGCCCACTCGAGCATCCGCTCGTAGACCGGATCGCTCGCGAGCGCCCGCGAGTCGCCGACCAGCACCAGCGCTCGCTTGGGCCGGGTCAGGGCGACGTTGATCCGCCGGTAGTCCTCGAAGATCGGCCCCTCGAGCGAGCCGGTCGCCGTGAAGGAGACGACGATGACCTCCTGGCTCGAGCCCTGGAAGCGGTCGACGGTGTCGACGGCGACGTCGTCGGGGACGCGGCTCGAAATCTCCGACACTTGCGCCCGGAACGGCGCGATGACGCCGATCTCCGATCGGTCGAGGCCGGCGGCCTCGTAGCGCTCGATCAGGTCGGCGATCCGCGCGGCCTCCTCGCCGTCGGTGTACTGACTCCGGTCGCCCTCCACCTCGACGAAGGAGACGGGATCGCGCAGCGTCTCGGGCAGGGCGTCCCGGGAGACGCCCTCGAGGTCGTCCAGCGTTCGCCCGGCCACCTCGGGGGTCGCCGGCCGCAACCGGCCGTCGTAGAATTCGTTCGACGCGAAGGCCTGAATGCGCTGGTTCATCCGGTACTGGCGATCGAGCATGACGCCGGCGTCGGGGTACCGTTCGACGAGTCGCTCGAACAGCGACTCGGTGAGGTCGTTCTCGGCCCGCACGACGGGTGGGAGCTGCTCGTGGTCGCCGACCAGCACGAATCGGTCGGCCAGGTTGATCGCCGCGCAGGTCCCGGGCTCGGTCAACTGGCCCGCCTCGTCGACCAGCGCGGCGTCGAACGACTGCTCTTTCATCACGCGCGAGCCGCAGGTCGATGTCGTCGCCGCCACCACCTGCGCCTCCTCGAGTTCGGCGACGCGGTCGGCGGGCTCGCCCGCCCGCTCGAGCCGGTAGGACTCCATCTCGTCGCCGACCCCGCTCTCCGACCCCACGCGGACGACGCGGTCCTCGTCGATCACGTCCTCGAGTTGCTCGAGCAGGGCCGCTAAGGCGTTGTCGACGGCCCGATTCGTGAAGGCCGAGAGCAGGACGCGCTCGCCGCGCTCGACCATCGCGCGGATGGCGCGGGCGATGGTGTAGGTCTTGCCGGTCCCCGGCGGGCCGTGGACGAGCGCGACGTCCTCGGCACCGACGGCTTTTCGGACGGCCTCGTTCTGCGCGTCGTTGTTGTCGATGAACACCTCGTCTACGTCCGTGAATTCGGGATCCTCGCGGCCGAACAGCACGTCCTTGCGCCGCTCGTCGCCCTTCAGGAGGAAGTCGTGCATCGCGACGAGGAGCCGGTCGGTCGTCAGTTCGGAGGGGTAGACGTCGAGTCGGGTCACTTCGACCGGCTCGTCGGCCGTCAGCACGATCTCGTCGTCGAGTCGTTCGATCCGCGCGAGCTCGGAGTCGCCCCGGACCGGGTCGCCGTCGCTGGCCAGTACCAGGTCCCCCTCGCGGAGCTTCGAGTTCGCGCCGCCGGTCCGACGGGCCCGCAGCTCCCAGCGCCCGCCCTCGAGCGGCCGTTTCTCGACGAACTCGAGGCCGATCAGCGCGCGGTCGTCGTCGGCTCGCTCCTCCGCGGTCTGCTCCCAGAGCTTGGCGTACTCGCGGTGGACCTCGCGGCGCTCCTCCTCGATGGCCCGGTAGAACCGATCGAAGTACTCGATCTCCTCGTCGGGTAGCGCCTGCCCGATCTGGCCGGCCTTGGACTCCTGGTCCAGCCGACCGGAGACGACCATGCAGGTGTCCTGCTCGAAGCAGTACTCGCACTTCGCGTCGGCCTCGTAGCCGGTCGGGATCTCGCCGGCCATCTCTTTCGCCGCGATCTCGTTGCGCAGGCGAACGACGTACTTCAGGAGTCCGTCGCCCATCGAGAACTCCTTGGCGGGGGTCAGGTCGCCGGTCTCCTCGTTGCGATCGAGCGCCGAGTTCTTCGTGTACAGCAGCGTGCCGGTGTCGACGTCGCCGCCGTGTTCCTCGAGCAAGAGCGCGTAGCAGGCCGCCTGCACCTTGTCCTTGAACCGCGGCTCCTTCTTGAGGTTCTTGCCGGTCTTGAGTTCGACCGGCGCGCCGCGACGGACGGCGTCGGCCCGCCCTCGAATGCCGAAGGTCTCGCTGATGAGGAGCTGTTCCGAGCGCCAGCTGTCTTCTTCGGTCAGGCGGCCCTGCTCGAGCCACCCTTCGATCGCTTTCGCGTTCTCGCGGATCTCGTCTTTCACCGCGTCGGGCGTCTCGCCCAGCAGGCCGAGCTGGAGCCCGCGTTCTTCGACGCGGGCGTCGATCGACTCTTCTATGTCCCGGCCCCGCAACAGGTCGCCGAAGACCTCGTGGACGAGCGTCCCCTTCACCACGGGGTAGTTCAGCGGCACCCCGGAGAGCTTGTTCAGGTAGTAGAGGCGCGGACACTCGACCCAGTTGCGGATCGAGGTCACGCTGACGAGGAAGGAGGGCTCGACGACGACGTAGGAGTCGCCCGTCGTCGCGTACCGGGTCTCGCCCTGGTACTCCTCCTCCTTCGCGTTCGTCACGAGCAGCTCCATTCCCGGCTCGAGCAGTTCGGCCGACTCGGTCCACTTGTTCCAGAGGGTGACCGTCGTGGGGTCGGCGTCCGCGACGGTCGCCGTGCCGCCGTCGCCGACCGCCGCGGGGGCGTCGGCGGGGGCGTCGCCGTCGGTCGCGAGTCGGAGCGGTACCTCGGCGAGGTCGCTCTCGCCGTAGCTCGTCGACACCGTTCGCACGTCGACCTCGCCGACGACGGTTCCGCGTACGTGCACAGCTATCGTCACGAGCGAGCGATCAAAAACGCTATCGGTCCCGGCGGCGACCCGCTCGCTCTCGCTCGCGGGATGCGACGTTCACGATAATATTCAGTTACCGGCGTTCCCGGTTTCCGTTCGCGGCCGGCCGCGAGTGGAACGGACGGGCCGTTTTTGCAATCGCGACCCGAAGCGCCGTTGCAATGAGCAACCCGAACGGCGACGACCGTCGGACCGGCGACGAGTCGGCGGCCGACGACGGGCCGGTCAACCGACCGGAGTCGGCGTCGGCCGACGTCGACTCCGGGACCGGGATCGGCGACGGGGAGCGAACCGGCGGCCGCGACCCGCGAGACGAGTCGACGCAGGTCGCCAGCGAGGAGCGCCGGCGCAAGACCTCGGTCGTTAGCCTGCTGGTCGCCGTCCTCGGCGCGTGGGTCGCCCTCTCGGTGCTGGTCTTCCGGAGCGACGGCGCTCCCGCGTCGAACGGCGTCCTCGTCGGGCTCGCGGTCGCGCTGGCCGCCGGCTACAACTACTACCGGGCGACGAACGACATTCCGCTCAGCCCCGCCATCGCTTCGCTTGTCGCCCTCCTCGGGATCTGGTTGATCGTCTCCGCCGCACTGCTCGGGATGACCGGCGGGCTGTTCTGGAGTACGCTCGTGACCGGACTGTTGATCGCCGGCCTCGCGGGGTACAACGCCTACGAGGCCCGCGAAGCGCGAACGGTCACCACCGACTCCGGAACGGGTGTCTAGCGGCCGGCCTCGAGCCGGCGGAGCCGGTACTCGGCGGCGTGATGGCCCGTCGCGACGACCGAGAAGGCGACCATGACGACGGCGAAGCCGACCGAGACGGCCGGCGAGACGCCGTTGACGTAACTGTTCCAGAGCTGGCCCAGCGCCAGCGCCAGCGGCGCGACCGTCAGCAGCGAGCTCTTGGCGGGTGCGGCGCGAAACAGGTCGACGAGCGGCGGTGAGCGACGAGTTGACATGGGGAAAGCGTCGGTTACTGTCCCTGTCGGCGGATCCGGTGTATTCCTTTCGGTTCCGGAACAGCCCGTTGCGGCGCGTAACAGTCCGTTTTCGGCGTCTTTCGGTGGAACCGATACGTTCTTTCTGCCGGCGATCCAACCGCCGCGTATGCGGATACGCGAGTGGCAGGATATACTCGAGGACGTCACGGAGCGCGACGTCGATCCGGAGGACTGGCGCGCGGTCGCCGGCGACCGCGCCGGCGGCGTCGGCGAAGACATGTACCTCGCGCATCCCCGGGCCGGCGTCTTCTTCCTGAAAACGTACGCGAAGAACCCCTTCGAAGTCCGGGGCGTCGGCACCCGCGTCGCCCGCAACTTAGACGACGAGATCGGGTCGTTCATGCCCGAGCGGGACTCGGGCGGGCGCTTCGCGGTCCAGTCGCCTCCCGAGGACGAGGCGCAGGCCGAGACGGTCGGGAAGCGTCTCGAGACGGTGCTGGAGACCCACGCGGACGCGCCGACCCGGCCGCAGGACCTGTTCGACGACGTGATGGAGGCCCTCGAGAGCCCCGCGTTCGGCCCCATGGAGTACGACCAGTACGACCGGCCCGACGAACTCGCCGACCTCGCCGACCGCTTCGAGGAGGCCGACGAACTGCTCGACGCCGAACTCGAGGACCTGATCGAGACCGACGAGGTCGATCGCGGCTTCATGTGATCGGTCGGGAACCGGATCCCTCCGGTACTCGAGCGTTCAGTACGGATCGTATTCCGCGACGGAGAGGACCGACTGCACCTCGTCGTCCCAGAAGTGTTTCTCCGCGGTCGCGAACGTCGCTCCGTGTTCGCGAGCGACCGCCGCGATGAGCGCGTCCGGGTGATCCGCCGGGACGCCCCGACGCAACAGTTCGCGCTGTAACGACGCGGCCTCGTCGGCCGTCCGGCCGGTCACGTCGAGGACGTCCATCGACGACGTGACGGCTCGGCGGATCACGTCCGGGGACCCGTCGATGTACCCGTGTACGGCACCCATGTACGCCTCGTAGAGGACTATCGCCGGCACTGCCCACGCCTCCTGTTCGTACTGCTGTAGGAACCGACGAGCGTCGTCCGTTCCGTCGAGGTAATCGCTGAGAAGGTTGTTGTCGAGAACCAGCATCTACTCTTCTATTCGGTTCGTCGTTCCGGTCCGCATCTCTTCTCGCATTCGATCCAGCCCCGCTCGCGTCTCCGTCTCCGTTTCCGAAAGGACGCCGAATCCGGTCCACCTGTCGCGTTCCGTGAGTCGCATGATCACGTCCTCGTAGCTCTCGCCCTCGCGTTTGTGGAGATCCAGTCGGCCTTTCGCTTCGTCCGAAACGCGGATCGACGTGTCTCCCATGCATGAGTATACGTATGCGTATGCAAAATAGGTTCCGCCGTTCATGGTCGCCCTCCCATCCGCGTCCGGTGGCTCTTTGAAAACGGCCGCCGAGACAACAGCTATGTCACCGACCGCGAACCCGGAGGCCGTCGTCCGCGACTACTACGACGCGCTCCGGAACGGCGACCCCCTCGCCCCCTACTTCCGCGACGACGACTCGACCGTCAAGTTCGGCATCGGCGAGTCGCTGTTCGGCGGCGGGGCCGTCGCCGCGGCCCTCGAGGAACAGACCGAAACGACCGCCGACTGGACGATCGAGAGTCGACACCTCGTCGTCGACGAGCGCGAGGCGTTCGCGACCTACGCCGACGAGGTGACGATGGCCTGGACCGACACGGACAGCGGCGACCGACGACGGTTCGACAGCCGCTGGAGCGGCACGCTGGTTCCCGCGGACGACTCGAGCGCGCCCGACTGGCGGTTCGCGCTCGTACACGTCAGCGCCCCCCACGAGCTATGAGCGCCCCGAGTCGGGGACCGTCGGGCTCGAGCGGCGTCGCGGACGCGGCCACTCGGCTCAAGGCCGCTTTCGTGTTGCTGGTCGGCCTGTCTGGCGGGCTGGTCGCGTTCCAGGGGGAGGCGTCGCCGGTCGTGATCGGTGCGGCGATCCTCGGCGGCGTCGTCGCCGGGGTCGCGTTGCTCTGGTATCTGGTCTGGATCACGACCGGGTGAACCGGTCCGGACGGCCACCGCTCGAGGGAAAACGGAGCGATTCGGGTCAGCGGTCGACGCGCCGGATCCAGGTCCCCGGGGCGTCGAGTTCGTCGTGGCTCGGCAGGTACTCCGGCCCCTCCCAGACGAGACTCGCCGTCTCGAGGTCCCGGACCGCGACGACGTGTTCGAAGAAGTCCTTGCCGCGTTCGTACTGCCGCTCTTTCAGCCCCAGGCCGAGCAGCCGCCGGAAGAGCCTCTGGATCGGGCCCCGGCCCTGCCGGCGCTCGTCGAGTTTGCGCCGCAGGTCCTCGTACTCGTCGTCGAAGGCGTGGTCCATCAGGAGTTCGGCGTACCCCTCGACGACGGTCATCGCGGCGTCTAAGTCGCGGAACGCCTCCCGGTCGAACGACCCCTCCGAGAGGTTCGCGAGTCCGTCTTCCATCCGGGTCTCGAGGTGCTCGGAGAGCCACGGGGCGGCCCCGAACTCGGCGGCGTGGGTCACCTCGTGGAAAGCGATCCAGCGCCGGAACCGGTCCGAATCGACGTCGAGTTTCTCGGCCGCCCCGAGGATGTTCGGCCGGACGAAGTACAGCGCGTGGTCGTCGGTCGGGGCGTCGGCGAGCAACAGCGGATCGTACTGGCCGAGGACGTTCCGCCCGAGGAAGGAGAGCATGACCGTCATCGTCCCCGTGTTGATCGTCCGCGCGATCCCGGGGAAGGTGCCGGTGTGAGTCTCGAGGGTGCCCATGACCCGTTCGAAGGTGGCGACGTTGGCGTCGATCCAGTGGTGGCGGTTCTGGATCTCGATCGTCTCGGGCACGTCGAACTCGACGCCGGAGACGGAGCGGACGGCCGCCCTGGCGTCGCGGACGTCGCGGGCGTAGGCCTCGCGCTCGCCGGCCTCGAGGGCGAGCGAGCCGGGGTCGGTCGCGGCCTTGGCGGCCTCCGCGGCGGACCGCCAGTCGATCGCGTCGTCACCGGACGCCCCGGCAACGGCCCGGGCGCTACGATAGAGATTCACGGCTCCGGATACGGGAAGGACGCGCAAAAGCGTTCGGCTCGGGGCGGCCAATTCGCCGCCCGGGCGATCCGCTGCCGGCCGGCGATCGCTCGGCGATCAGTTGACGATGACGTCGGGCTCTTCCTCGGCCTCGAGGTCGGAGTCTTCGTCGTCGCCGCGGAACTTCTTGGCGGCCGCGGCGATGCCCACGAGGACGACCAGCGCGACCAGCGCGCCGACGGCGCTTTTGCCGTTGCCGCCGGACTCCTCGTCGCTCTCGTCCGATTCGGTCTCGAGGTCGGTTTCCGCCGTCGATTCCGCGGTTCCGATCGGCAGCGCCTTGCCGATCGAACCGAGGCCGATCTGGGGGGTGTCGACGTGCAACTCTACGAGGGTGAATTTCGTATCTCCCATGGGCGGACGGTCCACGAGTACACACTTAGCCGTTTGGTTAGGTATGGGGTAGCGGTGACGTACGGGCCGGCTACCCGCTCGAGCCGGCGGACGACCGACTCGAGTCGCCGGGCCGATCGTCAGCGGTCGACGGTACCCTAAATAATACGACACCATCATTTTGTCTCGAAACGAAAACTAGTCGGCGTGTGCACCTGCACGATCCCGCCGCTCGCTGGGGACTCGGTCTCGCCAGCGACGCTCTCATCGCCGCCATCGCGGTGCTGTTCCTGGACGGGACGACGCGACTGCTCGCGCTGGCGGTCGCCGTCTTCGACGCGGTCTCGACGCCCCCAATTCCTGAAACACGCCGTGGAATCGTCGGGCCAGTGAGACGACGACGTCGTCGGACCGAGAAACACCATCTCAGTGTCAGTAGCGCCCGTGCCCGCCCGGGAAGGCAGGGGGAAACATCGTGTTGTCTCCCGTTCGACAGCCCCGATCGGAGTCGGGACCGGTACGATTAAGTGTCCATCACCTGCGGTGTTGCGTATGAGTGGACGACCGCTGGACGTCCTCGAGGCGTCGCTCGGCGAACGCGTCACGGTACGACTCAAGAGCGGCGACGAGTACGTCGGCGACCTCGCCGGATACGATCAGCACATGAACCTCGTCCTCGAGGACGTGACGATCCCCGTCGAGGGCGTCGATCAGGAGGCGCCGGCCGAAGACACAACCATTATACGCGGCGACAACGTCGTTTCGATCACTCCATGACTGGTGCAGGAACCCCGAGCCAAGGAAAGAAGAACAAGACGACCCACACCAAGTGTCGTCGCTGCGGAGAGAAGTCCTACCACACCAAGAAGAAGGTCTGCTCGTCGTGTGGCTTCGGCAAGTCCGCGAAGCGCCGCGATTACGAGTGGCAGTCGAAGTCCGGCGACAACTGATCGGTTTTCTCTCTCGTCTCCGCTCGACCCCGCAGCTGCCGGTATCGTCCGTCGGCACCCGTTCGCCCCGGCCCGCGAGCGAGTCGCCGATGGACAACCCTTAGTTCGCCGCCCCGAAGGGTCGCGTATGGAGACGACTGACGCCTTCGCGGGGCTCGAGTGCGTCGACTGCGGGGCCGCGATCGAGGCCACCGCCGAGGCCCACCGCTGTCCCGACTGCGACGGCCCGCTCGACCCGCGATACGACTACGACGCGGTTGACCTCGATCGCGAGACGCTCGAGGGCCGGCCGGCCGACTCGCAGTGGCGATACGCCGAACTGCTGCCCTTTGCCCGCCGGACGGCCGTCACGACGCGAGAGGGCGCGACGCCGCTGGTCGACTGTCCCGATCTGGCCGACGAACTCGGCGTCGAGCGCGTCCTGCTCAAGGACGAGGGTCGGAACCCGACCGGCTCGGTCCGCGACCGCGGCGCGTCGGTCGCGGTCACGGCGGCCACCCGGAGCGACGCCGGCGACGTCGCGCTTCCGTCGACGGGCAACGGCGGCCAATCGGTGGCCGCCTACGCGGGCCGGGCCGGCCTCGAGTCCCACGCCTACCTCCCCTCGCGCTCGGGCTTTACGAACAAGGCGATGGTCAACGTCCACGGCGGCGACATGAACGTCGTCGGCGGCCGCTACGGCGACGCCGTCGGCGCGTACGAGGAGGCGCTGGCCGAACACGACGACTGGTACTCGCTGCGGGCCTTCGAGACGCCCTACCGCCACGAGGGCGTCAAGACGCTGTTCTACGAACTCGTCGAAGACCTCGAGTGGGAGGCGCCGGACGCGATCTGTTACCCGACGGGGATCGGCACGGGAATCGTCGGCCTCGCCAAGGCGGTCCGCGAGTTCGAGGAGCTGGGACTGATCGACGAGACGCCGGAACTCTACGCCGCGCAGGCGTCGGGCTGTGCCCCGATCGCGGACGCCGTCGCCGACGGCCGGGACGACCACGACCCCGTCGAGCGGCCCGACACGATCTGCGGCGAACTCGAGGTCCCCGACCCGCCGGCCGGCTCGTGGGTCCTCGAGTCGCTTCGCGAGACCGACGGCGGCGCGGTCGCGACCGACGATCCCGACATCCTCGAGAGCGCCGTTCGGGTGGCCCAGACGACCGGCCTCGAGCCGACCCCGAGCGCGGCGGCGGCCGCCAGCGGCGCGTGGGAGCTCGCCGACCGCGGCACGTTCGACGGCGACGAGACGGTCGTGATCGTCTCCACGGGCGCGGGCAACAAGGAGGCCGACGTGTTGCGCAGCCACCTGATGGGACAGGGCGTCTAGTCGACCACCCCAGTACCGGGTAGTACCGCCGAATACAGCCGCTGTAACCGTTATCGGGCGTCCAGCCGGGGACGGTGGACCGAACTCCTTCACCGACAAAGCCTTGACTCCGAGACGAGTAGACGAACCGAGTTCAAATGTGTGAACATTCACCAGAGTGTTCGAACGGGGTCACGTGCCAGCTCGTCCTCGAGAACGGCGAGACTGGCCTCGAGACCGCCGAATACTACTGCAAGGCGCATCTGGTGCTACGGATCTGGGAGGTCGAGAACGACAGCTCGATGCGGGCCGTCAGCGCCGAACAGCTGTAGGCCGGATCGGACTCGCTCGGCCCGTTGATCGTCGCTCGAGACGGGATCGTCGCGTCGGGGTCGGCCCGCCCGAGAGCGTCGGCGGGATCGATCGCGCCCGAACGATCGGAACCGGTCGCGCCCGAGCGCGTCGGCGGTCGAGCCGGTGCCGGAACGCTCGAGTCGCCCGGCCGCTGTCGTCGCCGTGCGACCGCGTCCCTCGGGACGGGGTCGTTCCGTAGCGTTTTTGCTGGTTGTCGGGAAACGACGCGGTATGACTGCCCCCTGGGACGACTGGAACCACGTTCTCAAGCTCGATCCCGACAAGGAGCTGCCCGAGGGTGTGACCTACGGCGACCTCTGTGCGACCGGCACCGACGCCATCGAGGTCGGCGGCACCATGGGTATCACCGAGGAGAACATGAGCGCCGTCATCGAGGCCTGCGCCGAACACGACGTCGCCCTCTATCAGGAGCCCTCCAACCCCGAGGTCGTCCTCGAGGACGACGCCCTCGACGGCTATCTCATCCCGACCGTTTTCAACGCCGGCTCGCCGTTCTGGATCACCGAGGCCCACAAGGAGTGGGTCCGCCTCGAGGGGGACCTCGACTGGGAGCGGACGACGACGGAGGCGTACATCGTCATGAACCCCGAGGCCGACGTCGCGGAACTGACCGAGGCCAACTGCGACCTGGGGGCCGACGACGTCGCCGCCTACGCGACCGTCGCGGAACACATGTTCGGCCAGGAGATCGTCTACGTCGAGTACTCGGGCATCCTCGGCGACGAGGGCGTCGTCGCGGCCGCCGGCGACGCCACCGACGAGTCGACGCTGTTCTACGGGGGCGGCATCCACGACTACGACTCCGCGTACTCGATGGCCCAGTACGCCGACGTCATCGTCGTCGGCGACCTCGCACACGACGAAGGGATCGAGGCGGTCCGCGAGACCGTCGAGGCGGCCAACGACGCCTAGAGGCGCGATCGGTCGGCGAACCCGACAGTGGCCTCAACTGTTTTGTCGCTTCGCGGCGGACGACCCCGCATGAGTCTCCTCGTCGCCTTCGAGGCGTCGTCGCCGGCGCTGGTCCTCGGCCCGACCTTCGAGACCCTCCCCTCGCTCGAGGTCGACCTCGAACGTCAGTACGCGCTCGATCCCGACCGACCGATCGCGTTCTGCTGGGTTCGGTGTCGGGACCGCGAGCGACTCGAGCGGGCGCTGGCCGCCGACGCGACGATCGAACGGTTCGACAGGATCGCCGGCGCGGACGGCCGCGACCTCTACCGGTTGCAGCGAAGCGAGACCGACGTCGTCGGGGCGTACCGCCAGTGGGTCGCGGCCGGCGGCGAGTTGCTCGAGTGCCGGGGCGCGGACGGTCGCTGGACGGCTGAAATGCGGTTCCCCGATCGGGCGTCGTTCGGCCACTATCACGACTTCCTCGTCGACGAGGGGGTCTCGGTGGAGCTACTTCGACTCGCCGACGCCGGCGACCGCTCGCGTCGGGCCGGCGAGGCGACGCTGACGGACCGCCAGCGGGAGGCGCTGGCGGTGGCCCACGAGCGCGGCTTCTTCGAGGTCCCCCGCGAGACGGAACTGTCCGAGATCGCCGCCCGCCTCGAGATCTCGAACCAGGCGGTCAGCGAACGGCTGCGCCGGGGGCAGGCGAGACTGGTCGAGACCCACGTCGTCGACTGATGGGAGTCTCTCCGTTCCGGAGACTACTCGCCGACCAACTCCCGCAGCCGGGGGAGCGCCTCGGTCACGTCCCCGCGGACGACCGCGTCGGCGACGTCGTCGCACGGGGTCGACTCGAGGTTGACGATCCCGACGGTCCCGCCGGTCGAGGCAGCCAGCCGGGGCAGCGACGCGGCTGGTTCGACGACCAGCGAGGACCCGATCGCGAGGAAGGCGTCGCTCTCCTGGGCGAGCGATCGGGCCCGCTGGAGGACCGCACGGGGCAACTGCTCGCCGAAGAGGACTACGTCGGGTTTGAAGACGCCGCCGCAGTCGCAGGTCGGTGGCAGTTCGCCGTCCGCGGCGCGCTCGAAGATCGGATCGCCGTCCCTGCGCTTGCCGCAGTCAGTACAGCGGACCCGCTGAGAGTTGCCGTGCAACTCGAGGATCGTCGGCTCGCCGGCGGCCGTCGCACCGGGATCGTCGTCCGCTCCGGCGACGATCCCGTCGCCGACCGTCGCGGCGGCGTCGCCGTGGAGTCCGTCCGTGTTCTGGGTCACGACCGCCTCGAGGTGGCCGTCCCGTCCCATCGCGGCCAGCGCCTCGTGGGCCGCGTTGGGCTCGTACTCCCCGTCGAACATCGCTCGCTGGAGGTCGATCCGGTCCGACCAGAACCCCTCGGGATCGCGCCGGAACCGGCCGTACGCGAACTGTCCCTCGTCGAACCGGTCCCAGACGCCGTCGTCGCCCCGGAACGTCGGCACGCCCGACGGCGCGGAGATCCCCGCGCCGGTGAAGGCGACGGCGGTGTCCGCGTCGCGAACTGCGGCGGCGAGTCGCTCGAGGTCGTCCATACTCCCAGCAGGGCACGAGACGACAAAAATACGAAGGGTGAGGGCGTTTCTTCTACCGATCGGGATCCGCTGGTCGAACTCGTCGGACTACTTGACGACGAGCGTGTCGTGATCTGTCGAGGGCGAGTGCAGCAGTTCCGTCGCTCCGTGGACGGGGGTTTCGAACGGACTCAGGAGAAACTCGAGAAGATCGAGTGAATCCAGCCGACGAGACGAGCGCGACTCCGAACGGCTGGGCTTAAGTTGCGCCTGCGTGAATCGAGTGGTATGCAGGACAGAACCTACACGGCCGACGCCGAGCCCGGCGACCACGTCACCGTCGCCGGCTGGGTCCACGAGGTCCGCGACCTCGGCGGGATCGCCTTCCTGATTCTCCGGGACACCTCGGGCAAGATCCAGATCAAGTTCGAGAAAGACGAGATGGACGACGACCTCGTCGAGACGGGACTGGACGTCTCCCGCGAGAGCGTCATCGAGGTCTCCGGCGACGTCGAGGAGGAGCCCCGCGCCCCGACCGGCGTCGAGGTCACCCCCGAGTCGCTCGAGGTCGTCGCGCCCGCCGACCCCGAGTTGCCGCTGGACCCGTCGGGGAAGGTCGACGCCGACCTCTCGACGCGACTGGACAACCGCACCCTCGACCTCCGGAAGGACGAGGTTCAGGCCATCTTCGAGATCCGCTCGGAGATCCTGCGCGCGGTCCGCGAGCAGTTCCGCGCGTTCGACTGCACGGAGATCAACACGCCGAAGATCGTCGCGACCGGCACCGAGGGCGGCACCGAACTCTTCCCGATCACCTACTTCGGCGAGGAGGCCTTCATGAACCAGTCGCCCCAGCTGTTCAAGCAGCTGATCGCCGGCTCCAACGTCGAGCGGGTCTTCGAGATCGGCCCGATCTTCCGCGCCGAGGAACACAACACGCCCCGGCACCTGAACGAGGCCACCTCGATCGACTTCGAGGGCGCGTTCTGCGACCAGAACGACGCGATGGACGTCGTCGAGGGCGTCGTCCGCGCCGCCTACGAAGCGGTCGAGGAGAACTGCGCCGACGAACTCGAGGCGCTGGGCCTCGAAGACGAGTTCGCGGCTCCCGACGACGCATTCCCGCGCATCAGCTACGAGGACGCCATCGAGCGCATCAACGCGACGGGCGAACTCGACGAGCAACTCGTCTGGGGCGACGACCTCTCGACGGAGGCCGAGAAGGCCCTGGGTGACGACGTCGGCGGCCACTACTTCATCACCGATTGGCCCAGCGAGATCAAACCGTTCTACATCAAGGATCACGACGACGATCCCCAGCTGTCGACCGGCTTCGACCTGATGCACCCGCGCATGGAACTGGTCTCGGGCGGCCAGCGCGAACACCGCCACGAGAAGCTCATCGAGGGCTTCGAACAGCAGGGACTGGACCCCGATCAGTTCGAGTACTACACCAAGATGTTCAAGTACGGCATGCCGCCCCACGCCGGCTTCGGCCTCGGCGGCGAGCGCCTGATCATGACGATCCTCGGGCTGGACAACATCCGAGAGGCCGTTCTCTTCCCGCGGGATCGCCAGAGACTGAGTCCGTAGGCGACAAACCTGGGAGCACGCGGTTCCCCGCCGGCTATCGCTCGGTCACCGGGAACCGACTCGGCGGTCGTCGTCGAGATCAGAAGCCGAACCAGCCGTCGTCACCGCTTCCTCCGTCGTCGCCACCGCTACCGTCGCAGGAGCCGCTGTTGACGGCGTCGGCGAGGTCGGAGCCGACCGCCGCGTCGCCGAGGTACTCGAGGTGGCCGCCGACGCTGGCGGTCACGTCGACGTCGGTGTAGTTCGCGGCGGGATCACAGCCCGCGCCCTCGGTACCCAGCGCGGTGTCGCCGAAGCCGCCGTAGGCCCCACCGACCGTCGAATCGTTCTGGGAGTGATAGTTGCGGACCTCGCAGGCGTTCTCGAGGCCGGGGTTCCACGGATCGCCGCAGATCTCGGAGCCGGCGGCGGCCGTCCCGAGACCGGCGACGGTCTCGATCTCGTAGCCGCTCGAGAGCTTCGTCGCGGTCCAGTAGACACAGCGGCCGCCCAGCGAGTGCCCCACGAGGCGGACATTCCCGCCGCCCGCGTCGTAGAAGTCCTCGACGAGGCCGGCGGTGACTTCGCCGACGTCCTCGGTGTCGCTTTCCGCACCGAAGTAGTTGATCGTCGTCGCGGGCCACTCGATGGCGGCCGCTTCGTCGGGCGAGTAGCCGCCGGCCTCGAGCGAGCCGAGGACGTCGGAAGCCTGGCTCTCGACCGTGGTGTCGCCGAACCAGCCGTGGATGAACACGAACAGTTCGTCCGCGACCGGCAGCTCGCCGTCGGCGCTCCAGCCGAGCAGGCCGTCGTCGACGGCGATCACTTCGGGGCCGCCGAACTGGGCCGACGCCGAGTTGGACGCGGCGGCCAGCCCCGCCCCGCCGACGATCGTCGTGCCGGCGCCTTTGAGCATGGTTCGTCGGTCGATTCCCGTCGAGTCGGTCTGTGATGGGTCCGTGTCCGTCATTGGACACCCTTAGTTTTCGACCCGTTTCGGTTGGTTTCTTCTCTTCAGTATCGAATACATTTATGTGGTGGTAGTTAACGCATTCCTGGCCGACCGATAATTCCGACGGAAGCGGTCGGCTCGCGATCGTCCCTCGTCGGGCCGGGGACAGCTGTCGGTCTGCGGGCCGGGTATCCGGTGAAAATCAGTCGGCTCGAGTCGGAACCGTCGGGAGTAGCCGCCGATCGACCGCTTCGCGTGATGGGTCCCGTCGGATTACGGTATACTCGTGCCTGATCGGTAACACGATCTCGACTCAACCGGCCAACCCGTTCGAACACCGGGCACAACCGTCGCCTCGAGTCGACACGAATCGCGGCCGGCCGCCGATACGCCGCGTGCGGGCGCGAACCTGCAAGGTTATATCGCTCGGGCAGAAAGCGGGGGCGTAATGCGCGAGGAGGCGACGGCGTTCGTCCCCGGCCACGTCACGGGCTTTTTCAGCGCCCACCCGGACGACGATCCGACGAAGGCGGGCTCGCGGGGCGCGGGACTGACGCTTACGGACGGAGTCGAGGTAACGGTCGAACGAGCGGCGGAGACGACGGTCTTCCTCGACGACGTCGAGATCGAGATCGAACCGGTCGAGACCGTCCTCGAGACGCTCGACGTGACCGCTCGGGTCGACGCCGACTCGGACCTTCCGATCGGGTCCGGGTTCGGCGTCTCGGGGGCGATGGCGCTCGGGACGGCCCTGGCCGCGAACCGCGTGTTCGGCTGCAAGCTCTCGATGAACGAACTCGTCACGATCGCTCACGGGGCCGAGGTACAGGCCGGGACCGGACTGGGCGACGTCGTCGCGCAAGCCCACGGCGGCGTCCCGATCCGCCTCGAGCCGGGTGGGCCACAGGACAACAAGCTCGACGCCGTTCCCGCCCGCGCGCGTGTCGAGTACGTGACATTCGGGGAGCTATCGACGGCCGACGTCCTCTCGGGCGACACCGAGCAGTTGACCGCGGCCGGGCGGGAGGCGCTCTCCCGCGTCGTCGAGGAGCCGACGCTGCTGTCCTTTATGTACGCCTCGCGGCTGTTCGCCCGCGACGCCGAACTGCTGACCGATCGGGTTCGCGAGACGATCGCCGAGGTGTCGAACGCCGACGGACAGGC
>SDGW01000416.1_pt1 | contig 18029 bp, 19 predicted proteins | sample 2873831 | NCBI WGS metagenome assembly SDGW01 (sample SAMN08132700, study PRJNA421101) | hypersaline lake metagenome | isolation source: celular fraction 0.22 microns magnesium sulfate-rich crust from ephemeral... | place: Spain: Penahueca Lagoon, Toledo | collected 2011-07
GCCGCCTCGCGTTCCTCGCGGGTCGGCGAGGGGATCGAGACGAGATCGACGAGCAACTCGCGGGCCTCGGCGGCCGACACGTCGCTCGAGGGATCGACGTTCGCGCTCATGATTCGTCGGATGCGACGACTGCGGTCAGGGCATCCACGAGCCGATCCGCCTCCGCCTCGTCGATGACGAGCGGCGGGAGCAGCCGCAGGACGGTCCGACCGGCCGGCAGCGCCAGCACCTGCTCGTTCATCGCCAGATCGCGGGCGACGCGGTTCGCGCCGCGTTTCAACTCGACGCCGACGAGCAGGCCCTCGCCGCGGACCTCGCGGACCGAATCGCCCAGCGCCGCCTCGAGTTCCGTCGTGAGGTACTCCCCCACGTCGGCGGCGTGGGCGGGCCACTCCTCGTCGACTAGCGTCGAGATCGTCGCATGGACGGCCGCGGCGACGACCGGCCCGCCGCTGAACGTGGCGTTGTGCGAGGCCGCGCCGTCGGCGATCCAGTCTCGCACCGCGACCGCGCCGACGGGCAGGCCGTTGCCCAGGCCCTTCGCCGCCGTGAGCACGTCGGGCGTGACGCCCGCGTTCTGGCAGGCCCACATCGATCCCGTCCGGCCCATCCCGGTCTGGACCTCGTCGAGGACGAGCGCCGCGCCCGCCTCGTCGGTCAGTTCGCGGGCCGTCTCGAGGTAGCCCGCCGGCGGGACGTTGATCCCGCCCTCGCCCTGGATCGGCTCTAAGATCACGGCCGCGGTCTCGTCGTCGACGGCGGCTGCAAGCTCCTCGCCGTCGCCGTAAGGGACGAATTCGACGTCGCCGGCCAGCGGCTCGAAGGGCTTCTTGTACTTGTCCTTCCAGGTGGCCGCGAGCGAGCCCATCGTCCGGCCGTGGAACGACCGGGTCGCGGCGACGATCTTCGAATCCCCCGTGGCGGACCGGGCGAACTTCAAGGCGGCCTCGTTGGCCTCGGTCCCGGAGTTGCAGAACCAGGCCCGATCCAGTCCGTCGGGCGTCGCCGCGACCAGCGCGGCGTAGGCGTCCTCGCGCGACTGGACGGGGTAGGAGGAGTCGACGAACGTCAGGTCGCCGACCTGCTCCTGTACTGCGTCGACGACCGACGGATGGCTGTGGCCCAACGGCGTACAGGCGTAGCTCGCACCGGCGTCGAGGTACTCCGTTCCGTCGGCCGTGTAGAGGTACGGTCCCTCACCGCGCTCGAGTCCGATCGGCTTGCTGCCGGAGACGAAGTCGTGATCGCTCATTCTGTAGCCTCCTGGGTCGTTTCGTCGTCCGCGAGTACACCCGGCTCGAGGGTCGTCCCCTCGCCAGCGAGCGCGCTCGAAATCGGCGCGTCTGCGTTGGCCGTCGCGACGATGACCGAGGACGCGCCGCCTGCGAGTGCCTCTTCGGCGGCCATGACCTTCTTCGTCATGAACCCTTCAGCAGCGTCCTTGACGGCTTCGAACTCGGAGGGGGTGGACGCCGAATCGATCTTGGTGGACTCGTCGTCGGGGTCCTCGTAGATCCCGGAGACGTCCGTCAAGACGACCAGATCGGCCTCGAGCGCGCCCGCGATCGCGGCCGCGGCGCGGTCGGCGTCGGCGTTGACCGCGGTGTACCCGCCCGACTTCTCCTTCCCGAGCATCGGAACGGAGACGACGGGCGTGTAGCCGCCCGCCAGCGTCGTCTCGAGCAGGTCCGCGTTCACGGACTCGATCTTGCCCGAGTGGTCGCCGCGCTTGATCTTCTTCTTGCCGTCCTCTTTGACACGGACGGCCGACTTCCGTTTCCCCTCGAGCAGTTTGCCGTCCGTGCCCGAGAGACCGACGGCGTTCACGCCCTCGTTGTGCAGGCTCTCGACCAGGTCGGTGTTGAGCTTGCCCGGCATCACCATCTTGAAGACGTCCATCGTCTCCTCGTCGGTGAAGCGGCCGACGACGCCGCCGGGCGTCTCGACGTAGGTTGGTTCCTTCCCGAGGTCCTCGAGCGTCTCGTCGACGGCGGTCGAGCCGCCGTGCGTGAGCACGACGTCCTCGCCGTCCTCGACGAGCGAGGCCACGTCGGCGAGGGCACCTTCGGGGTCGACGGCGCGCGCGCCGCCGATCTTGACGACGACGGTCACGCGAGCCACCTCCGGTGGCGAGCAGCGAGGGACTCTTTCGGAGTCCCTCGAGCCGTGCGAACGGGCAAAGCCCGTGAGCAGATGTGACTAGACAAGTCGCAGCCCGCGCAGCGACGCGAGCAGGAACGTCTTGGCGTAGTCATGGAGCACCCACGGGGTGGAGCCCCGTAAACTCGAGTCCGGCCGTCTCCTCGAAGCCCAGCGCGACGTTGGCGGCGTGGACCGCCTGTCCCGCGGAGCCTTTCATCATGTTGTCGATCGCCGAGAAGACGACGACACGTTTGTTCGAGGGGTCCAGTTCGAAACCGACCTCGGCGAGGTTCGTCCCGGCGACGGCCTTCGGCTCGGGGTAACGGTAGACGCCGGAGCCGCCGGCGGCCATGCGGACGAACGGCTCGTCCTCGTAGCAGCCCCGATAGGCCTGCCAGAGGTCGCCCTTCGAGACGGGGCTCGAGGGGAAGACGTGGCTCGTCGCGCTCGCGCCGCGGATCATGTCCACGGCGTGGCAGGTAAAGGCCACGCTCGTACCGAGGAACTGCTCGATCTCGGCCTCGTGGCGGTGGCCCGTCGGCGCGTACGGCCGGACGACGCCCGAGCGTTCGGGGTGGCTCGAGGCCTCGCCGCCGCCCGCTCCCCCTTCGGAGGAACCGACTTTCACGTCGACGACGATCTGCTCGCCGCCCTCGAGGATTCCGTGCTCGAACAGCGGGTAGAGCCCCAGAATCGTCGCGGTGGCGTTACAGCCGCCGCCCGCGATGAGGTCAGCGCCCGCGAGGTTCTCGCGGTTTATCTCGGGCAGCGCGTACTCGGCCGTCTCGAGGTATTCGGGTGCCTCGTGGCCGTCGTACCACTCGTCGTACTGGGCCTCGCTCTCGAGGCGGAAGTCCGCCGAGAGGTCGACGACGGTGTCGGCGATGTCGAAGAACTCGTCGACGCGGCCCATCGAGACGCCGTGGGGCGTCGCGGCGAACAGCACGTCGACCGACTCGAGATCGTCGGGTTCGGTAAAGCGCAGGTCCGTCCCGCGAAGCGGCGGGTGGACGGAGCCGACGCTCTTGCCGGCCTTCGATCGGCTCGTGACTTCGACGAGTTCGACGTTGGGGTGGCCGGCGAGCAGTCGCAACAGTTCGCCGCCGGTAAAGCCCGAGCCGCCGACGACGCTCGCGGTGACCGTCTCGGCGCCCGGCGCGGAACCGACGTCGGCGCCCACCGTCATTTGGCGGACACCTCGAGTTCCGGGTCGGCGGCCGCAGCCGTCTCCTCGAGCCAGTCGACGACGGTACCGGCGACGTCGGCCTCGACGGCCTCGTCGAGGGCCTTGAACTCGACCGTGTGGTTGACCTCGTGGACGGTATACCCGTCTTCGGTTTCCATCAGGTCGATCCCGAGCAGCCCGCCGCCGACGGCGTCGCTGGCTCGTTCGACGAGGTCGAGCGCCTCGTCGTCGATCTCGAAGACGTCGGTCTCCGCGCCTTTCGCGGCGTTGGTGATCCAGTGGTCCGACGACCGGACCATCCCGGCGATGGGCTCGCCGTCGATGGCCAGCACGCGGATGTCGCGGCCGGGCTTCTCGACGAACTCCTGGACGTAGAACACCTTGTGTTCGTAGTGGCCCAGCGTCGCCTTGTGCTCGAGGATCGCCTCGGCGGCCGACTCGGAGTCGATCTTGGCCATCAGGCGACCCCACGAGCCGACGACCGGCTTGAGGACGCAGGGGTAGCCAAAGGACTCGATGGCCGCCATCGCGGTCTCTTTCGTGAAGGCGACCTTGGTCGCGGGCGTGGGTACGCCGGCGTCCTCGAGCGCGAGGCTGTTCTTTACCTTGTCCGCGCAGACGTCGGCCGTCTCGTGGCTGTTGACCACGGGGATGCCGTACGACTCGAAGAACTGCGTGGCGTACAGGCTCCGGCTCGTGGCGAGACAGCGGTCGACGACGATGTCGAGGTCGTCGAACGCCGCGGGCGCCTCCGAGATGTCGAAGGTCTGCTTGCGGACGTCGATCTTCGTGACCTCGTGATCACGCTCGCGAAGCTCGTTGAGCAGGAGCTTCTCGTCCTTGCGTATCCGTGAGTAGAGTATGCCGACGTTCACGTGAGCCACCTCTGATTGAGGGCCGCGGCGCTACGCGCTCCGCGAACCGTCGCGGCGGAGGACGGCAGTTCCCCAGCCGTCTGCAAGGTCACTCACCCCAGTCCTCTTCCAGCTCGGGGGCCTGCTCGAGGACTGGCGGCTCGGTATCGACGACTTCCAGCTCGGCGCCGCAGGTCGTACAGTCAACGATCTCTCCCACTTCCAGATCGTCGTGCAGGGACACCTCGGCCCCACACTCGACGCATTCGGTCATTGTATCCGAACGTGGGTGCCGGGATCCCTTAAAGCCTTCGAACTTAACAGCAAAATTATACTATCCGCACGCCACTCTAACGGTCCGTCGGGCCTACGTTACCGCAGGTCTACTTCGACATATCATGTGGTAGGTAATTCATCCCCTCGCGGGGATCGCCGTCGAACCGGCCGACCGACGCGCGGTGATCGCGGCGGTCGTCCCGTCGACGCCGACGGAGCGACGAGTTCAGACATAGCCGTTCACCTCCGAGCGCAACCGCTCGTGTGCCGCCTCGAGGGCGTCGGTCAGCACCTCGAAGTCGTCGCCGTCGGCGTCCAGCGACTCCCGGGCCGCCTCGATCTGGGAGGCGACCGCATCGGGGGCGGGTCCGCCCCGCGAGTCGCGGCTCGCGACGCTCTCGACCGGGTCGAGCGCGTCCTCGACCGCTTCGCGCTCGACGTGGGCCGCGAGCGGTTCGCCGAGCACTTCCTGAGCCGCGGACTCGAGGGCGTCGTAGTCCGCGCCGTTGTCCGCCGCAATGGCCACGAGTTCGTGGGCCGTTCGGAACGGCAGGCCGTTCGCTGCCAGCAGGTCCGCCACGCCGGTCGCCGTCGAGAACCCCGCGCCGGCTTCCGCCGCGAGCGTCTCCGCGTTCCAGTCGGCGGTCGCGACCGCGCCGGCCGCGACCTCGCTGGCCTCGGTCACCGCGTCGACGGTCTCCCAGGCGTGAGTCGTCGCCCGCTGGAGGTCGCGGTTGTACGCGCGTGGCAGTCCCTTCAGCGTCGTCGTCAGCCCCTGCACGCCGCCGGCCGCGTCGCCCGCGACCGCGCGAACGAGTTCCAGCGTGTCCGGGTTCTTCTTCTGGGGCATGATCGACGACGTCGAGGAGTAGTCGTCCGACAGATCGACGAAGCCGCGGTTCGCGAAGATAATGACGTCCTCCGCCAGCCCCGACAGCGTCGTCGCGTGGGTCGACAGCGCCTGCACCGTCTCGAGCAGGAAGTCCCGACTCGAGGCGGCATCCATCGAGTTCTCGACGATCCCCTCGAAGCCGAGCAGGTCGGCGGTACGTTCGCGGTCAATGTCGAAGGTCGTGCCGGCGAACGCGGCACCGCCCAGCGGCGACTCGTTGATCCGCGCGTAGGCCGCGAGCAGCCGTTCGGTGTCGCGTCGAACGGCCCCCTCGTAGGCCAGCGCCCAGTGTGCCACGGTGGTCGGCTGGGCGGGCTGGAGGTGCGTGTAACCGGGCATGATCGTCTCCCGGTGCTCGTCGGCGACGTCGACGAGCGACTCGCGCAGCGCGAGCGTCGTCTCGATCGCCGCGAGGACGTCCTCGCGCAGGCGATAACGGATGCAGGCCGCGACCTCGTCGTTGCGCGAGCGCGCGGTGTGCATCTTCCCGCCGTCCGCGCCGATGCGCTCGATCACGGCGGTCTCGATGGCCTCGTGGACGTCCTCGCCGTCGGGCAGGGAACCGTGGCCGTCGACCTCGATCGCGTCTAACGCCGTGAGGATCTCGCCGGCCACGTCGTCTTCGATGATGCCCTGCTCGGCCAGCATGACGGTGTGGGCGCGGTCGACCTCGAGGTCGGCCGCGAAGATGCGCTCGTCCGCGTCCAGCGAGGAGAGGAAGCTCCGGGCGGGGCCGCCGCTGAAGCGGTCGCGACGGACGACGCCCTCGTCGCCGTCGGTCGGCTCGCCGCCGTCCGTCGCGATCGCCGGTTCGGGCTCGGCCGCGCCGCCCTCGTGAGCGCTCTCCTCGGTCATGGTTACTCGTCGTCCTCGTCGGCCGCGTTCGCGGCGATGGCCTCGTTCGCGAGGCGGCGCTGGAAGCCGTGGTACTTCGCGACGCCGGTCGCGTCCTCCTGTTTGATCTCCCCGACCGTCTCGGTGTCGAAGGAGGCGTGTTCGGCCGAGTAGGCCGCGAACTTGCTGTCGCGTGCGACCGGGCGGGCCTGGCCGCCCTCGAAGCGGATCGTGACCGTGCCGGTCACGCGCTTTTGGGTCTCGTCGATGAAGCCCTCGAGCGCGCTGACGAGCGGCGCGTCGATCAGCCCCTCGTAGCCCTTCTGGGACCACTGCTGGTCGATCTGCTGCTTGAACTGGCGCTCCTCCTGGGTGAGGACGAGCCCCTCGAGGGCCTCGTGGGCGTTCAGCAGGGTCGTCGCGCCGGGGTGTTCGTAGTTCTCGCGCACTTTGAGCCCGAGCATGCGGTCTTCCATCATGTCGGTGCGGCCGACCCCGTAGCTGCCGGCGAGCTCGTTGAGGTGTTCGATGAGTTCGACCGGTTCGTACTCCTCGCCGTCGACGGCGACGGGGTAGCCGTCCTCGAAGGAGATTTCGATCTCCTCGGTTTCGGTGCCGGGCTCGTCGGTCCACTCGTAGATATCGCGTGGCGGGACGTAGTTGGGGTCCTCGAGCGCGTCGCCCTCGACCGAGCGGCTCCAGATGTTGGTGTCGATCGACCAGTCGCCGCCGCTGCCACCCTCGACGGGAAGATCGCGCTCGGCGGCGTACTCCTGTTCCCACTCGCGGGTGAGCCCGAGTTCGCGAACGGGGGCGATCACTTCGAGGTCCGAACTCCGCCAGACGGCCTCGAAGCGCAACTGGTCGTTGCCCTTGCCCGTACAGCCGTGGGCGATGCCGGTACAGTCCTGTTCCTGGGCGACCTCCAGGATCGCTTCCGCGATCACCGGACGAGCCAGGGCCGTTCCCAGCGGGTAGCCCTGATAGGTCGCGTTCGCGCGAACGCTCTCGAGACAGAGTTGAGCGAATTCCGCTCGCGCGTCGACGACGTAGTGTTCGAGGCCGAGCGCCTCGGCGGTTTCCTCGGCTTCGTCGAACTCCTCGGCCGGCTGGCCGACGTCGACGGTGACGCCGATCACGTCGTCGTATCCGTATTCCTCCTCGAGCAGCGGGACACAGACGGTCGTGTCCAGGCCGCCCGAGAACGCGAGTGCAACGCGGGTCATGTCGTACTCGAACGAAGCGAGAGGACGGCCTTAAGCCCGTTGGTTTCATTTCCGAAAATAACCGATAGAGCGCCTGCTAGCCGAAAATCCTTCGAGTTCTGGATCGGTGGAACGAACCGGGGACGTGGAGTGAAAGAGTGGACGGGCTCAAAGGGCCCGCCGAGGTCGTCGCGGTCGCTGCCGGGCGACGGTCCCGTCGGTACCGAGAACGGCGAACGCGGTGCCGACGGTGTGGCTCATTGGTACGAAGTGGGGAATCCCGGCACTAAAACCTTTCCGAGTTCGGCCGGCGGTGACCGTACCGACGCGCCGCGAGCCGAGCGAAGGTGGCCGGCTACTCCTCTCTCTCCTCGGGCAGAGCCAGCACGTTCTCCCGACCGATCCGGAAGACCTCGATCTCGTCGTCCTCGCGCAGGTCGCCGACGACCTGGCTCGTCTTGGCCTCGGTCCAGCCCAGCTCCGAGACGACCGCCTGCTGTTTGATCCGGCCGCCGCGTTCCTCGAGCAGGCGCAGGACGCGTTCCTCGTTGCTGAGCAGTTCCGGCGGCGGACCGTCGGCGTTCGACGCCGGGTCGGTCGATCCGTCGGGCTGTGCCGTCCCGCCGGCAGCGCCGTCGCTCCCGTCGCCGGCGGCCCGTTCGCGACCGAGCAGCCAGCCGCCGACGCCGACGGCCGCGAGCAGGGCGAGCGCCAGGACGACGATCGTCCACGGCATCGGCGGCCCCCCGTTTGGAGGGGTGGCGGTCGCGTTCGAGCCGCCGTCCTCGATCAGGACGGCCCACGGCTGCTGCGCGGAGAAGTCGACCTCGCTGCCCCGCCAGATGACCATGTCGTCGGTGCGGTTGCTCGGCGCCGGGTCGATCTGGGGCTCGCCCTCGTTCTCGTAGATCGAGTACCCCTCGGGCCAGCGGAACTGCAGTCGCGTGTCGTCGTCCAGCGTGAACCCGGACAGTGCGGGACCCGCAGTGATCTGATTGATCTCGACGGCCGCGAACGATTCCCACCGGAAAGAGACTTCGACGTGGCCGATCCCCTGGGGCGCGGTCTGGTTCTCCGTCGCGACCGAAAGGTTCGACAGCGACATGTTCTGCCCGGTCTCGTTCGCCCCGTCGGCGACGGTGTCGTTCCACTTGGCCCGCTCCGCGTCGGCGTAGGCCCCGGTGTCGGACTCGACGTCGGACTGCAGTCGTTCCCACGCCGCCTCGGACGTGTCCTCCTCGCCGTAGCGGAACTGGTAGTCGACGGTGACCAGCGCCGAGCCGTTTTCCGCGATGAAGACGTCCACCACGATCCGATCGGCGTCCTCGAGCGCCAGTTCACCCTCGCCGCCGTCCTGCAGCGCCGCTGGTCGGCCCCCCGGGTCGGCAGCGACCCCGACCGGGGCCGCCGCGGCGACGACCGAACAGACCACCACGAGCACGACACTCAGGGCTCGCAGCCCCCTCGCGTCCATTACCGGACATGCCCTAGCCGTCCAAATAGGCTTTCCGACGAGCGCGTCGGTGCGTTTTTGAGACTATCATCCCTACCGAACGGTATGCTCGACGCACGCGGCGAACTCGAGGTCGAAACGCTGCTGAAGATCGTCCTCGGGCTGGTCGCCGTTTTGCTCGTCATCGAGATTCTCGAGGCGATCATCGGCAGTATCACGTGGTTTCTCGGCCCGTTCGTTCCCCTCGTCCAGTTCACCATCGCTCTCCTGATCGTCCTCTGGTTGCTCGATCGGCTCTAAGTCGACATCGCTCGAGACCAGCAGACTGATGGCCGTCTCGGCCCAACGTCGACCGAAGTGTACAGCGTCAACGTTCCGGTCCCCGGTCGAGTCCGGCAGCTGGCGAACCGGCTCCACCCCGAGCTGATCGGGTTCGAGACCATCCGCGAGGACCACTCCTGTCTGCTCAAGCGACTCGGCGACGCCGACCACGTCGCACAGCTCCAGCACCGGGCCCACCGCGCGCTCGAGGGCGCGCCCGCCGTCGAAGCCGAAATCACGGGCATCGACTACTTCGCGGAGCCGCCGCTCGGTACGGCGCCGGTCGTCTATCTCGCCGTCGACAGCCCCGGACTGGAGGCGATCCACGCCGACCTCACCGATGCCTTCGAGACGATCGAGGGCCTCGAGGGACCGGATTACGTCCCGCACGTGACGCTCGCGCGGGGCGGCGACCTCGAGGCGGCGGAGCGGCTGGCCGACCGCGAGATCGAGCCCGTCCGGTGGACGGTCAGCGAACTCGAGTTCTGGGACGGAACGTACAAGCTGCCGGTCAGCAGCGTCTCGCTGCCGTCGTAGCTCCGCGCGCGTTCTCGAGTGGGGGGATCGTGGCAGCCGGAAATCAGGTTCGAGGGCCGTGGCTGTCAGTGTCGACAAATACTGCGACTACCTACGGTGGTGTGGGAGTGTGATTTCCGATAGGAAAAGAGTTCTCGGCGGCTATATCTCCCGTTTACGACACAGCGCCGCGTCAGTGGTTCGGGAAGCCCTGTCCGACTGGCCGCGGGTTAAGTCGTCGGAGCGGCTGGTGAGAGTGTGGTCGCAACGCTACTCGTCGCAGCGGTCGTCGGAATCGCCATCGGTGCCTTCCTCCAGAAGGGGCGGTTCTGTTTCGTCAACGCCTTCCGGGACTTCTTCGCGTACAAGGACTCCCGGGTCACGAAGGGCGTCCTCGCTGCGACGCTTCTCACCATGGTCTTCTGGGGTATCGCCTACCAACTCGGCTACTATCAGGGGTTCTGGACGCCGGACTGGGGGCTGACCGGCCTCCTCGGCGGCTTCGTCTTCGGCGTGGGGATGACCTACGCCGGCGGCTGTGCCAGCGGCACGCTCTACCGGGCCGGCGAGGGCTACCTCCAGTTCTGGCTCACCCTGCTGTTCATGGGCGTCGGCTACGCCGGCTTCACCGTCGCCTTCCCGACGCTCGAGAGCACCTACTTCGACGCGCTCACGTTCGGGACGGGCGCGACCCTGTTCGAACTCACGTCCGTGCCGGGCGGGCTGCTGGCCCTCGCGGTCGCGATCGGCGGCCTGCTCGTCTACGCTACCCTGACCGGCCGGTCGTCGACCGCTGCCGCGTTCGGCGAACGTGCGGACGCGGCACAACTGAATCCGACCGCGTTCCTCGCGCCCGTCGTCGGACTCCGTAAATTCGCTCGCGGGACGGCGGCGTACTTCCGCGGGCTCGTCCGCGCGTGGCGCGATCCGATCGCCTCGAGCAAGCGGCCGTGGGACCCGCGCACCGCCGCGCTCGGGATCACCGCCGCGGCGGTGCTGTGGTTCAGTCAGGTGTCGATCGTCGGCGTCACTGGTCCGGAGGCCCGCTGGACGGGCTATCTGCTCTCGCGGGCCGGCGTCGACGCGGAATCGTTCGACTACTGGGGCTCGGTCCTCTTCCAGGGACAGGGCGTCGGCGTGACCGTCGACATGGTGATGATCGCGTTCGTCATCGTCGGCGCGTTCCTCGCCGCCCTCTGGAGCGGGGACTTCTCGGTGCGGGTCCCGAAGCGCCGCCGGCTCCCCAACGCCGTCGTCGGCGGGCTCATGATGGGGGCCGGCTCGCGGCTCGCCCCCGGCTGTAACATCGGGAACATCTATTCCGGCATCGCCGAACTCTCGATCCACTCGTTCATCGCGGCCGTCGGCATCGTCGCCGGCGTCTACGTGATGACCCACTGGATCTACCGCGAAGTCGGCTGCGCCATCTGAGGACGAACCGTTCGCCAACTACAAACCGATCCACCGACGGAACTACGATACAATGCCATCCATCGACGACGTCACCGACGCACCGGGCGAACTGAGCGACGACCGAGCGGACGAACTCCTCGAGGAGGCCGACCTCGTCCAGGACATGATGGGCGAGGTCTGCCCGTACCCGCAAGTTGAGGCCAAGAAGGGGCTCCAACAGCTCGAGTCGGGCGACCTCCTCGTCCAGGAGACCGACCACGTCCCCTGTACCGAGAACGTGCCGCGAGCCGTCGGCGACGACGCCGACGCACGGGTCTGGCGCAGCGGCGACGCGGTCTACCGCATCTACCTCCGCAAGCGATAATGGTCGAAGAATTCACTCCCGAGACGGTCCGCGAACGCATCGAGAACGACGAGGAGTTCGACCTCATCGACATCCGCGACGACGAGGACTACGCGGAGGGCCACCTCCCCGAGGCCGAACACCTCACCATCGACGAACTCGAGGACACCGTCGTCGAGCGCGACTGGGCCGACGACGTGGTCGTCTACTGTTACGTCGGCCAGACGTCGGTCCAGGCCGCCCGCCTCATCGAGGAGTACGGCGACGCCGAGCGGGTCGCGAGCATGGCCGGCGGCTACGACGCGTGGGACCCGCTCGAGCCGTCGACGGCCGACTGATCCCGTCTCGAGGGTCGCCTAGGGTGGCGGCGGCTCGCCGTCGTAGGCGTCGTGGCCGCCGTAGAAGTTGAGCATCGAGAACTTGAGTTTCTCCGCGTCGATGTCGATCAACTCCTCGCGTTCCTCGTGGGGGAAGATGCCGTTGACGCTGTACTTGCCCAGATCGGGCTTCGCCCGCCGCGAGTAGCGCCGATCGAGCAGGGCGCGAACCCCGACCTCCTCCGGCGATCGGATGACCCGGCCCAGCGCCTGTCTGGTCTTGCGGATCGTCGGGAACTCGACGGCGTAGCGCCAGCCCGTGTCGGTGCCGTCGAAGGCCGCGTCGTAGGCCTCCTGGACCGCCTCCGCCCGGTCGTCCAGATGGGGGTAGGGGACGCCGACGACCAGCACCGTGTGGGCGTCGTCGCCGTCGAAGCTCACTCCCTCGGCGAGGGTCCCCCACAGCGAGGTACACAGCACCGCGCCGTCGTCCGCGACGAACTGCTGCCGGAGGTCCTCGACGGCCACGCCGGGTTCGTCCAGATAGACCGGACGATCGGTGCGGCCCTCGAGCCGGTCGGCGTACCGGCCCGCCTCTGCGTAGTTCGGGAAGAAGGCCAGCGTGTTGCCGGGGGTCATACGGACGGCGTCGTGGACCGTCTCGGTCACCTCCTGCTGGACCGCCGGATCGTCCCGATCCGAGGCGAACAGCGGCGGCGTCTCGACGGCGTAGGTCCGGCGGTTCTCCTCGGGGAACCCCAGCCCGTAGGCCATCGATACCGCGTCCTCGAGGCCGAGCACGTCCTCGGTGACCTCGAACGGCTGGAGCGTCGCGCTCATGAGGACGGTCGCGTAGATCTCGTCGAAGAGCTGGCCGGTCACCTGCCGCGGCAGACAGGAGTACAGCTCCACGCGGCCGTAGATCTCGTCCGTGCCGGCGTCGCGGGTGACGGCGACGACCGGGTAGAGCCCCTCCTTCGAGCCCTCGGCCATCCACGCGCTGACGAAGGCCGCGGCCTGTAAGGTCTGACACTCCGTCCGCGTGGCCGTCTCGCCCTCCCGATACGCTTCCTCGTACTCCTCGTCTAACTCCTGGCCCAGCTTCATCGCCGCCTCCAGATCGTCGTCGATTCCCCGGCCCGAATACCGCTGGAGGAACTCGAGCGTGAGGTCGTCCTTCCGGTCGTCGTTGGCGATCGGGACGTCGGTCCAGCCGTCGCCGACGGCCTCGCGGTCGCCGAAGCCAAAGGAGTCCTCGTAGGTTTCGACGAGCGCGCGGTGGAACGCCGAGAGGACGTTCGCGGCGTCTTCGGCCCGCGGATCGTCGCTGTCGGCCAGTTCGTCCAGTGCGGAATCGAAGGTGCGCTCGGAGCAGGTCCGGGTCGCGTGTTCGCGGGCGGCGTCCTCGACGTTGTGGGCCTCGTCGAAGACGGCGATGACGTCCTCCGGATCCCGGCCCAGCCACCGGAAGAACTGCTCTCGAATGGTCGAGTCCAGGAGGTGGTGGTAGTTACAGACGACCAGATCGACGCCCTCGATCCCCTCCTTGAGGAGTTCGTACCCGCAGAACTCCCCTCGCTCGGCGTACTCGTAGATCTCGTCGGGCGTGCGGACGTCCTCGAAGAGCCAGCCGAAGAAGTCGTCCGTGTCCTGCGTGAGGTTGTTGCGGTAGTAGTCGCAGACGTTCTGATCCTCCAGGTCCTCGAGGCGCTCCTCGACGTCCTCGAGTTCGTCCATCACCGCCGAGCGGGCGTCAGCGGCCGAGCCGTCGCCGTCCTGGCTCTCGGCGAGGAGTTCGCGCTGGCGGCGCTCGAGTCGCTCGCGGTCCTGCTCGGCGTCGACGACCGCGCGGGTGTTGTCCCGCAGCGCCTGGCACTCCTCGTAGCCGACGTCGATGTGACACATCGACGATTTCCCCTTGAAGACGACCGCCCGGATCGACTCCTCGCGGGTGATCGCGCGGGCCTCGGCGACGAACTGGCGCATCTGCTGGTGGACGTTGGTCGTGATGACGACCGTCTTGTCCTGCTCGCGGGCCACCTCGAGGGCGGGCACGAGCGACGAGAGGGTCTTGCCGGTCCCGCAGGCCCCCTCGAAGAGGACGTCCTGTCCCCGGTGGAGGGCGTTGTGGATGCGGTCCATCGCCTCGCGCTGGTTCTCGTACGGCTGGTCGTACGGGAAAAAGCGCATGTACCCGGCTGTCTCGGACACACGAGACGATAGGTTCGCGCTCCGATAAAAGGATTCGTCTCGATTCGGGCGCGTCGCTTGAATCTGATGAGACGTGCTACCGAACGCCGCGGCCGGCGAGCGCGCGCTACAGGGCCATATGGTTCCAGCGCCTGCCCCCGGTATGGCGATTCCCGGATACGATCCAAGCACCGTCGCCGAGTATACGCTCGAGCAGGTAGGGGCTCGCGTCGACCTCGTCGCCGGCGTCGTGCCCGACGCGTTCGGCCTCCGGAAGAGCGGCACCGAGCCGCCGGTCGACGCGCTGGCCGACCCGATCGACCTCGTGGCGCTCGAGGAGCTGAAGGCGGTCGAGGCCGTCCGGATCGCGCTCGTCTACGACCCCGCCGAGCTGCCGGCCGGCGCGAGCCCGACCGACGTAGCGGTCGCCGTCGAAACGGAGGAGGGCTGGGAGCCCCTCGAGTCGACGGTCGATCTCGAGGAGACGACGGTGACGGCGGTGTTGAACGATCGGCCGGCGGGATCGACGGTGGTCGCGGGGTACGACGATACGGACGGCGAGCGCGAAGAATAGCGGACGGGGAGTCTATGTCTCGGGCTCGATGTAGACCTTCCGCACCTGACCGTCGTGGTCCATCAGCGCGAGTTCGATCTCGGTGATCCGCTCGTTGATCGTCGCGGTCTCGAGGCCGGGTTCGAAGGCGACGTCGGCGGTGACGAGCAGTTCCTCGGCGCCGAAGTAGACCGTCCGCAGGTCGACGAGTTCGGTGACGCCGTCCCAGCCCGCGACGATCTCGCGCAGTTCGTCCTCGTCGCCTTTCGGCAGGCTCTCCCCGAGGATGAGCCGCTTGTTCTGCCAGGCGAGCGCGAGGGCAAAGCCCATCAGCATGAGCCCGATGAGGAGGGCGGAGCCGGCGTCGTACATCGGGTTGCCGGTGGTCCGCGTGAGGTAGATCCCGAACAGCGCGATCCCCGCGCCGGCCAGCGCGATGGTGTCCTCGGTGAGCGCGGTCAGGGTCGTCACGTCGCTGGTCTTCGCGAACGCCTCGCGGAGGCTCGTCCAGCCGTACTCGTCCATCTGGCGGCTGATCCCCTGGTAGGCCTTCCAGAGCGCGAAGAGTTCGAAGAGGATCGCCCCGAGCAACACGGCGTAGTTGACGTAGACCGGGTCGAAGGTCTGGCCGAGTAGCGTGACGTCTCCGGCGGCACGATGGGTTCCGCCGTGAGTCAGCGCGCTGTACCCGTGCCGCGCACTCTCCCAGCCGGCGATCCCGAACAGCATGACGCTGACCAGCAGGCTGTAGAAGAACTGCGCTTTCCCGTGGCCGAACGGGTGGTCGCGGGTCGCCTCCTGTGCGCCGTACTTGATCCCGACGAGGAGAAAGACCTGATTTCCCGTGTCCGAGATCGAGTGGTACGTCTCCGATAACATCGCCGGACTCCCGGTCAACAGATACCCGCCGAACTTGAGAACCGCGATCGCGCCGTTCGCGAACAGCGCGGCGAGCACGACGGAGGTGCTACTTGCCATCGGCGGAGAGTACGAAGGGATGTGCCTAAAATGTGAGGCGTTCTAGAGCCGGTTTCGCGGGCTCGAGGGCGGGGACGGAGCGGCGACCGACGGCCCGCCAGTCGGCCGCATCCGAAAGGAACCTGTCGCCGCCGACCGAAGCCCGCCTATGATCGCGATCTTTTCCGACACCCACAGCAGCGACGGGCACGAACTCGAGGGGGCGGCCCTGACCGCCGCGCGCGAGGCGGACGTCGTCGTCCACGCGGGCGATTTCACCGCCGAGGCGGCGCTCGAGGCGTTCCGCGAGGAGTGCGACCGCCTGTTCGCGGTCCACGGCAACGCCGACGACGCGGCGGTCACGGAGCGCCTGCCGACGGGGCGGGTCGTCGAGGCGGGCGGCGCGCGGATCGCGGTCACCCACCGGCGGGACGGCGGCGAGACGGGGCTCGCGATGTTCGGACGGTCGCGAGGGGCCGACCTCGTCGTCTTCGGACACAGCCACCGGCCGACGGTCGTCGAAACCGAGGACATCGTCCTGCTGAACCCGGGCAGCCACGCCGAGCCGCGGGGGAACCGGCCCGGCTTCGCCGTCCTCGAGGAGCGCGACGGCGGACTCGAAGGGGAGATCCGCGAGCCGGACGGGACGGTCCTCGAGGCGGTTCGGCTCACGGGGGAGTGAGAGCCTCGCGGTCGGGTAAGATCGGGGAACCGAACCGGCGAGACGAGGACGGACGCAGCGAACCGATCGGTATCGAAGACCGCGTGCAAGCGTCAGGGGGATACGGGAGCGGAGCGGGAAACGGCCGCCAGAGGGAGCGAAACGGCCGTCGACGGGGAGCGACCGCCCGCGGCGGTGGGCGTCGAACGGAGCGGGGCCGCGGGCGGTCGGGGATGATCGGAACGGCTGGTGAGGGAACCTGGCCTCGATCTCGAGCCGACCCGACCGGGCGTGGAGGGCAGCGGGCCGGCGATCGAGGCGCATCTTGGGCTACGTGCCGGCCCACGTTATAGTCGGCGCAAGCTGAAACTCGGGTTTTAGTTAGCGAGACCGTCGCACGGACGTAACCGATCGAGGTCGAAACGATTAACCACGCTGACAGTGTACCGCCCGCGTATGCTGGACACCCTGACCGGTCTCGTCCCCGACGATCCCGTCGTCATCGCGGTCGTCGTCATCCTCCTGTCGCTGGTCTTCTTCTCGTATCTCCTCTTGCGACGGACCGTACTGGAGTTTCGGGACGGAATGCGCGGCGATCGGTAAGCCGCGACGAGACGGCCGCGATCGGACGAACTCGGTCGCAGATCCGCTCGAGCGCCCGCTCTCTGTCCCTGCGGGAGACGCCACGGTGCGGACGGGGGCAGACCGTCGGCGGGCCGAGACGCCGCGAGCGGTTCCCCATCACGAACCGTTTTTTCCTCCCCCGGTCAATGGCGGGGCATGGATCCGCGCATTCGCGAACACGCCGAGATCATCGCCAACCACTCGGTCGACCTGGCGGAAGGCGACAACGTCGTCGTCGACGCCCATCCGGTCGCCGAGGACCTCGTCGTCGCCCTTCACGAGGTAATCGGCGATCGGGGCGCGAACCCGATCACGACGAGCCAGCGAACCGGAAAACGTCAGCAGCGCGCGTATCTCCGCGCGTCCGACGGGGAGTTCGAGACGCCCGAGCACGAACTCGCGCTCGTCGAGAACACCGACGTCTACATCGCAATCCGCGCGACGGACAACGTCACTCAGACCAGCGACGTCGACCCCGAGACGCAGGCGGCCCACCAGCAGGCCCACCGGCCCATCCTCGAGGAGCGACTCTCCAAGCGCTGGTGTCTCACGCAGTATCCCGCGCCGGCCAACGCCCAGCTGGCCGAGATGAGTACGGAGGGCTACGAGAACTTCGTCTGGGACGCCGTCAACAAGGACTGGGAGGAACAGCGCGCCCACCAGGAGCACATGGTCGAGATCATGGACCCCGCCGAGGAGGTCCGGATCGTCAGCGGCGACACGACCGACGTGACGATGTCCGTCGCGGGCAACCCGACGCTGAACGACCACGGCGAACACAACCTGCCCGGCGGCGAGGTCTTCACCGCGCCACAGCCCGACAGCGTCGAGGGCGAGGTGCTGTTCGACATGCCGCTGTACCACCAGGGCCGCGAGATCACGGACGTCTCCCTCGAGTTCGAGGGCGGCGAAGTGGTCGAGCACTCGGCGGCGAAGAACGAGGACGTGCTCACGGAAGTCTTGAACACCGACGACGGCGCGCGCCGACTGGGGGAACTGGGTATCGGGATGAACCGCGACATCGATCGGTTCACCTACAACATGCTGTTCGATGAGAAGATGGGCGATACGGTCCACATGGCCGTCGGTCGGGCCTACGACGACACCGTCGGCGAGGGCAACGAGGCCAACGACTCGGCGGTCCACGTCGACATGATCGTCGACATGAGCGAGGACTCGTTCATCGAGGTGGACGGCGAAGTGGTCCAGCGGAACGGGACGTTCCGGTTCGAGGAGGGATTCAAGGAATAGACCCGCGACGAACGTAGTGAGTCGCGGCTTTTTCATCGAAG
>SDGW01000622.1_pt1 | contig 18028 bp, 24 predicted proteins | sample 2873831 | NCBI WGS metagenome assembly SDGW01 (sample SAMN08132700, study PRJNA421101) | hypersaline lake metagenome | isolation source: celular fraction 0.22 microns magnesium sulfate-rich crust from ephemeral... | place: Spain: Penahueca Lagoon, Toledo | collected 2011-07
ATTGAGTTAAAATTCAAAGAAGATAAAAATTAATAGAGGTCTTGGAACATCTTTAATTATGCCTACATAAAAAAGGTGTTCGCTTTCTAGTCTAGAATAACTAGGCTAGGAGGTGAAAAGATGAGTAATAATTATCTAGATAGTGATCAAAAAGCTTTGATTGATGCAATGAAAGATCACACAGAGGCTTTAAACAGACATGCAAAAGCATTAGAAGATTACGTGAGAAATGATAAAACCAACAATTATCTTGGTAAATAGTTATTAAGGCATCCGATTAATCGGGTGTCTTTTTTATTGTCAAAATTAATCAAATTAATGGGAGATGAAAGTAATGAATTGGAAAACAAAAATAGGAATATATACATACAGTTTTGTATTTGCTGGGTTAGGATTAGGGTTAATTTGTGGAATGTTTGTAGGTTTAAGTTATCTATTTGATGGCACTTTTTCAACTTCAACAGTTATGGCATATGCATTTGGTTTATTAGTGTTCTCTAACTGGTTCCATGATGTTAAAAATGGTGTTTATGAACTTTATGACAAAGATGATGAGGCAAAGCAGAAACAAGAAGATAGAAAGAAGTATTACAACAAAGGTTATGAGTTTGGATATAACCAAGGTCAAAGAGATGAATCACTTGAGCGTGTGAATAAAAGTATTGAAGAGTTAAGAAAGTCAGTTAATGAGTCATGAAGATGCCACTAACAACTTACTACGTCCTAAGCAAACCAACTAGAGAAGAGTATAGTAAAACACTCAAAGCTTTGGCCGAGGATGAAGAGAAGGAAAGGGAGAATAACAATGGAACTAAAAGTTAGTATTAAAGATTTAGACCAGTATAATGAGTTGTTAGATATTCTTACAATTGCAGTTAATAAATTAGGTGAATACGATAAAGAGTTTGTTGATCAGGAGTTAAATCAAAGAATTGAGAAACTGTTAAATGATGAATGAGGAAAGAAAGTGTGATAACTAATGTTAGTAAGTTGTCAGCATTGTGGAAGTATTCATCAAAGGAATTATGAATGTCCTAAGAAACCAAAGAGAACAGAGTATAAGGTAACAGATATTGATAAGTTCAGATGGACAAGTAAGTGGAAGAAGAAATCAAAGTACATAAGAGAAGTAAGAGACGGTCACATGTGCCAAGTTTGCATAAGAAAATTACATAATACTATGAAACAATATACATTCGAAGGTATTGAAGTGCATCACATTTATCCATTAGCTGAGTCAGAAGGATGGGAGAATAGATTGAATGATGAGTGCTTAGTATCTTTGTGTAAGATGCATCATGAAATGGCAGAGTGTGGAGATATTTCTAGAGGTGAATTATTAGAGATTGTAAGGGAACAAGAGGGCAAAATGTAGCCATTCTGAGACGTTTGTGAGGGTTGAGGGGATGTATCATTTCTTTTCTAAGTATCCCCCGGGCATCCTTTCTATGTGCTTAGAGAGTTGCTGTACACCACTTGCCCCCTTTTATTTACGAAAAATTCCCTAAATGAAGATTGGAGGTGAGGGGAAAATATGGCGAGACCAAGCAAAAGCGTGAAAACAATGTCAAAAAACCTAACAAAAGAAGAGAAGAAATCAAGAGAAGAAGCTGAGAATAAGCTACGAGGTGGAGCCGATAATATCTCACCTCCAAATTATCTTAATGATACGCAAACTCAGTTATTTAATTACATAGTCGAACAGTTAAATGCCAGTGGTATTCTAGGAAACTTAGATATTTACATCCTTTCAACTTGTGTTGTTGCAATTGACAGGTTGCAAGAAATTGAAAAGTTAATAAATGAAGATATCGAGAATCTACATGACAAGGATTTAATGAGTGCAAAGGATAAATACACGAAAGACTTTTTCCGTTGTTGTAATGAATTATCTTTATCACCTCAATCAAGAGCTAAGCTAGGCAATATTAATTTACAATCCAAACAAGAAGAAGAAGATCCACTACTAAAAGTAATTGGTGGAAGTGATTCAAATGGATAACGTTAAGAATAGTAAGGCTTATGAATATTGTAAATGGTGTGTTGAAAAGGATAATCAATATGTTGGTGCTTATGTAAAAAAACAAGCTCAAGCATGGATAGACATAGTAGAAGGTAATAATGATGAAGCATATGTTGATGAGTCAATGTACCAGAAGGTTTGTGGAATACTTAAACTTATGATGCATCCAGACTTAGGTGTAACTATTTATGAAGGTATGGAGCGTTATCAGTGGTTCTTTGTCACTGCCACGCTATGTACTGTAAATAAATCAGATAATGCTCGTTATTACGAAACAAGCCTACTAGAAATCAGTCGTAAAAATTACAAAACTTTTGGTAGTGCGATTGTATTTATTATTGGAATGTTGTTAGAGCCTAAGTTTTCAAGATTCTTTAGTGTTGCACCTGATTATAAATTATCTACTGAGTTAAAGTTAGCGGTAAGAAAGATAATTAAATCAAGTCCACAATTGGAGGATAGGTTTAAAGTTAAACGTGACGTTGTTGAATGTACCTTAACTGACATCGATTACACTCCATTAGCTTATAGTAATGATGGAATGGATGGTAAGTTAGCTAACATTTTCTTAGCAGATGAAGCAGGAGCTTTGGATGATTATCCAGTTGAGGCTATGCGTTCATCTCAAATCACATTAAAAAATAAGTTAGGTATTATTATTTCTACTCAGTATCCTAATGAAAAAAATGTAATGTTAACTGAGGTTGATTATGCTAAGCGTGTACTTGATGGGTTAGTAGAAAATAAGCGTTATTTTGCTTTATTGTATGAACCAGATGATAATATCAAAAAGCAATGGCAAACGAATGATTTAGTAATTTATCAATCTAATCCTGTTGCAGTAGATAATGAAAAGGTGTTTGATGCCATAGTTGATAAGAGAGCTATGGCTATTTTGTATGAGTCAAAACGAGAAAATTATCTATGTAAGCACAATAACATAATGCACAAAGGGTTAAATGTAGATGGATATGTCTCAAGTGACCAAATTAAGGCATGTAAAGTTGATAAAGAATGGGATTGGCAAGGAAAAGACGTTTATTTAGGTGTAGATGCTGCTGAAAGTTATGATAATTCATCAATTTCTATGCTTGCCTATGATGAAGTAACTGGTAAAATCCGTTCAAAAACATGGTGTATTATCCAAGAAGACCATATAGACGAAAAGAGTAAGAAGGAAAAGTTTGATTATAGAAAATCAATCGCAGAGAAAAACACCTTGATTATGGGTGAAAGCGTACTAGATTATGCTCAATTTGAGCAATTTGTAGTTGATTTACCTGAGAAATACGGGGTAAATATTGTTGCTATAGGCTATGATATTCGAAATCTTAGAAACTCTGCTCAAAAATGGGAGCGTGACCATGGATTAGTTACTGTTGAAATAAAACAACACAGTAGCGTACTTCATCCAGCAATTAAGTGGTTAAAAGAGTTAATACTTGAGCAAAAATTCTCATATCACAACAATCTTGTCTATGAAAACAACTTCACTAACTGTAGACAGACAGAAGACAGAAACTTAAACAAGTATATTGATAAGAAAACAAGTGTTAAAACAGCAGGTAAGGTTGATATGGTGTTTGCAACTATCAATGCATTATTTTTACTGCAAAACGATATTGTATTTAATCCAGAGTCAGATTGGGCTATTCAAATTATTTAGGTCAGAGAGGGGGTGGAATAAATAAATGGGATTATTGCAGGATTGGAAAGAGTTTAGAGAGTACCAAGAAAACAGAGAGTCTCTTGAAGATATTTTGTTGAGTTCTGGAGTAGGTACTGACTCTGTGACAATAGAACAAGCGTTAAACATTCCCTCTGTAAGTAGTTGTGATGCAATTATATCAGATACTGTAGCAGCTTTACCTATTGTACTTTACAAGAAGGAAAATGACCGTATCACAGAGGTTAAAGATGATAACAGAGTAGCATTATTGAATGATGATACAAATGATACGTTAGATGGCTTCCAATTTAAAAAGGCTTTAACAGAAGATTATTTATTAGATGGTGCAGGATATGCCTATATTAACCGAGACCGAAACAAAGTGAAAAGCCTTCATTATGTAAGTTCAAATAATTTATCAGTTAATACAAGTGTAGATCCAATATTTAAAAACTATGACATCTTAGTAAATGGTGCAACTTATAGGGATTTTGAATTTCTTAAAGTCACCAGAAAAACTAAAGATGGTGTCACTGGTAAAGGCATTGTTAGTGAAAATAATAAAATGTTATCTGTAGCCTACAATTCACTCGTTTTTGAGGAATTGTTAGTTAAAACTGGGGGAAATAAGAAAGGCTTCTTACAATCAGAAGGTAAACTCAGTCAAGAAGCTATAAATGAACTTAAAACAGCTTGGAATAACCTTTACAAAAACAACAGTGATAATGTAGTTATCTTAAATAATGGATTGGATTTTAAGGAAGCATCTAATACTTCTGTTGAAATGCAGTTGAATGAAAACAAACAAACTAACGCAAGAGAAATCTGTAAAATGTTTAATGTTCCTACATCAATATTAGAAGGAAGTGCTTCAGAAAACGAGTACAACAACTGGATAAAGGTTTGTATAGTTCCAATTTTAAAGGCTATAGAAACCGCCATAAACAAAGACCTACTTTTACCAAGTGAAAAAGGGTCTTTTTATTTTGCCTTTGATACAGATGAATTAACAAAAGGTGATATTGAGAAACGTTTCAAGGCTTATGAAATAGCTGTTAAGAATGGCATTTATCAGATTGATGAAATCCGTTATAAGGAAAATTCACCACCTTTAGGAATGGATTATATCAAGTTAGGTCTAGATACAGTGTTATTTGATCCTAAAACTAAGGATATTTACACGCCTAACACTAACAAAACAAGTAATATGGATAATCCAAACAAGCTATTGGAGGGAGGTGAAACAATTGAGGATTGAGATTAGAGGAGATCAAGTCCTTCTAGATGGTTATGTCAATGCAGTTGGTCGTGAATCTAGAGTTTTGCCTTCTCCGAGAGGTCGGTTTAAAGAGCAGATTGTTCCTAAGACATTCGAAAAGGCTTTATTAAAGTCTGAAAGCGTGGAATTGAGGTTCAATCATGACAAAGACCGTAAATTAGGCTCTACTACCGAAGGAAATCTTGAATTACGTGAAGACAGTATCGGTTTACGTGCATTAGCAACAGTAACTGATGAATCTGTCATGGAAAAAGCTAAGAAAGGCGAATTGAGAGGTTGGTCGTTTGGTTTTGTAGACAATAAACCTAATTGGCAAGACGGTGAAGATGGAATTCAAAAAAGACTATTAGAAGATATCGACTTATTAGAGGTATCTATATTAGATAAAACACCTGCCTATATTGCTACGTCAATTGAAATGCGTGGTGATGATTCTTACATAACAGAGCAAAGGCATGAAGTATTTAAAGCAGAAATAGCTGACTACACAGAAGACTTAGAGGAAATTCGAGAGGAAAATATTGATTACTCTCACTTTGAAAAACAAATCGAAATACTAAAATTGAAAGGAAGTTATAAATAATGAAAGAACTAATGGAGAAACGCAATAATTTACTTGATGAAATGGAAGGTTTGCTAAGCAAATCAAAAGAAGAAACTCGTTCACTTACAGATGATGAAAGCAATCGTTTTGACGAAATTAAATCTGAAATTGCTAAGATTGATAAGACTGTAGCAGCGGATGAGGAAGTAAGATCATTCGAAAAGAAAGAAGTTAAGAAAGTCAATGGTGAAGAGGAACAACGTGCATTGGAAGAAGAAAGTTTTGTTAAATTTATTAAAGGTGAAGAACGTGCTTTAGACGTTGCAGGTAATGGTGGAGTTATTCCTACATCAATTGCTAATAAGATTGTTGATAAAGTTAAAGAACTATCTCCAATTTACCGTTTAGCAACTGTTTATAATGTTGGTGGAGATTTAGTATTCCCAGTATATGATGAAGCTACTTCTAATATTGGTGCAGCTTATGCTGATGATCTAGTAGAGCTTACTGAAGGTACTGGTAAATTCACTACTGTTAAACTTGAAAACTTTATTGTTGGTGTACTAGCTAAAGTCTCTAAATCTCTTATTAATCGTACAGACTTTGACCTAGTATCATTTGTTGTTAATAAAGTAGCTAAAGCTATTGCAGAGTTTCTTGAGAAAGAATTAATTACAGGTAATTCAGGTAAAATGGAAGGTTTAGCTACAACTGCAAATATTGTAACTGCAGCATCTGGATCAGCTGTAACAGCCGATGAATTAATTGATGTTCAAATGACTGTGCCTGAAGTTTTTCAAGATAATGCAGTATGGATTATGAATAAAGAAACTCTAAAATCTCTACGTAAATTGAAAGATGCTAATGATAATTATCTATTAGGATCAACTTTAGACGGGTTTGGTTATACACTACTAGGTAAACCAGTACATGTATCTGAAAGTGTTGATACTATTGGTCTAAGTAACAATGTAATTTATTACGGAGATATGAGCGGTCTACATGTCAAATTGGCTCAACAAGTAGAGTTACAGATTTTACAAGAGAAATACGCTACACAACATGCAATCGGTGTTGTTGGTTATGTAGAAACTGACTCTGCAATTGTAGAACCTCAGAAAATTGTTGCTCTAAAAATGGCATCAGCATAATTGAAGGTGGTTAAGTCCACCTTCTTTATTTTATAGGAGGTGACTGAATTGAAAGTAAAGGCACTAGTTAGTTTTAGTGGTCTTGTAACCATGACGAAAGGTGAAACCAAAGAAATCAAAGATAAAGACATTTGTGAGGATTTATTAAAAGCTAACTATATACAAGAGGTAAAATCAAAACGTTCAAATCAAACAAATAAGAAGCAAAAGGTGAACACTGATGAAGATTAGTGCAGTAACCATTAATGATTTAAAGGACTATGCCAAAGTTATTGATAACGATGATGATGCATTATTCCAAGCTATTCTTATTGCTTGTAAAAGTTATATTAGTAACTACACTGGACTTCCTCTTGTGGATGATCCTGAGACAACTGACGTAGTTGAAAACAATTGTGATGCTCACGAGGATTTAACTATAGCTTTATTTATTCTATCTAATGAAATGTATGATAATCGAGCAATGACAATTGGTTATGGTGACAAGGTAAATATGGTTGTTAAATCAATTCTAGACATGCACTCCGTCAATTTACTGTAAAGGGGTGTTTAATGATGGCTAAATATAGTATCAATGCAGGAAAATACAGGTATAAATTAGACATAATGGAGCAATCAGGTGGGTTGGATACTAATGGTTATCCTATACCTGATGGTTGGCAATCTGTTGGCTTAATTTATGCTCAAAAGTTAGGTTTAAGAGGTCAAGAATACTTTGCTGCAATGGCTGTACAGTCAGAGGAAACAGTTAAGTTCAAAACTAGATTTACAAACAAAATCACAAATGCAAACCGACTTAAATTACAAGTTGGGGCTAGTGATTACATAACTTACGAAATTGAAAGTGTGTTTGATGAGTATGGACAAAAGAAAGAGTTAACGATTTATGCGAAGGTGATACAAGATGGGTAGTAGTATGGATTTGCAAGGATTTGAAAAGATGCAGAAAAGAATATTAGAACTAGGTAAAAAAGGACAAAGGGCAGAAAATGAAGCATTAAAAGCTGGGGGCGAAGTATTATCTGTTGCTATGGCTGATAATGTTAATCGCTCCGATGTTCGAGATTGGCATATCCAAGACAATATCATTGTGAGTCGAGTAAGAAACAACGATTTCAATGAAAAATACGTTGAGGTTGGTGTTATCAAGAAGTTGGCATGGAGGGCTAAATTCCTAGAGTTTGGTACTGAAAAAATGTCACCTAGACCATTCATGGAACCTGCCCACGATGATGCTAAGAACAGTATGAATAGAGCAATGGCTGACATTCTCAGTAGGAGGTTGGGTTTATGATTGATTACAGTAGTGAAATAAGAACTGTTTTATTAAATAATCCAGTATTACAAACTGAGTTAACTAAGTTTTATAATCAGCCAGCTATATTCAACACTTATGTGCCAGAGGATCAAAATTATAAGAATCCATTACCTAGAATTGTTATTTATGAGATTAACAATGCCCCATCTAGCTATGCTGACAACGATATATACTCTCAGACACTTAGATTTCAGATAAGTATTTTCACAAAGTACAATCCCACTGCAATCAAGAAAGCAGTAGATGAAGAAATGAGAAACCTCGGATTTTTCCGTACAAGTAGTTCGGATCAATTCGATGAAGAAACAAAAACAATACACATACCGATGAGGTATCGGAAGGAGTTTTATTAATGGCAAAAGTAGGTCTAGACAAATTACATTATGCAATTATGAGTGGAACAGATGAGGAAGGTGCTACTGCGGCTCCTACTTATGATGCGTATGTACCACTACCAAATGTACGTTCAATTAACATTGAAACAAGTTCAAACGAAGCAACACTATGGGGGGATAATCAACCTGTAGAACATGCCTTTTCTCAGGGGCCGAAAACAGTAAGTATTGATATCTCTGAATTAGGAGCAGATGCTGCATCTGATCTATTAGGTCAAGAAGTTAACGCTGATGGTGTTCTACTTGATAAACCAAATCAAGATAAAGCACCATGGGTTGCAATTGCGTTTCGTTCTCAGAAGGCAAATGGCGAGAATCGCTATGTAACACTTTATAAAGGACGTTTTAAAGTACCTTCTGACAATAACGAAAGTAAGACAGATTCACCAGGATTTCAAACTGACTCTGTTGAGGCTACATTCATTCCACGTAAATTCGATGGTCGTGCTAAAGCGACTGCTGATAGTGATTACAATGATACTATGGGTATCGTTACTGATGTATGGTTCGATAGTGTTTATGAAGATTCTACAACTACAACAGCATAATAATTTTTATATCAAGTGTGGGAAGGCTTTTGCTTTCCTGCACTTTTTTAATTAATAAGAAAGGGATGATATAAATGGCAAGACCAAAATCAGTTAAAGTAAGTAAACCAAAACCAATCAAACTCACACTAGATAAAAAACGTAACTTTGTTCTCGATATGAATACATACGTAGATTTAGAGGATTTATACGATGGTGAAAAGCGTATAGATGAAATTCTTGATGATTTCTTTGCTGGATATGCTAAAGCAATTCGTAATTTATTATGGGCTGGATTATATCAAGAAGACGATGAATTAACACCTGAAGAAGTAGGTAAGTTAATTGCTGGTGGAGACGCAGGAAACATTTCTCATGAAATTATGGAAAGTATCTATAATAGTATGCCTGAGAAAGAAGAAGGAACTGAGTCAAAAAACTAAATAACCCATCTCAAGATAAGGGATGGGATGTTGATCAAATGTTGTATTTTTGGACAGTGGGTTTGGGTTTAAATGAAGAGAGTTTTTGGAAATCAACACCACGTAAAATATTTGCCATATTCAACAAGAATTATGAGACTCATCATCCTGAAGAACGCATTGTGCCAATTGACAACGTTATATAAAAAAATATGGCATGAGCTAATAAGACCTAACTGCAGAGGGTCTTATTTTTTTGTGCCTACAAAGAGAGGTGAGGTTATTTGGCTACCGAAGAAATAGGTAATTTAGTCTCAAGAGTAAGAATGGATGGAACAGACTTTCAACAAGGGGTAACAAAACTTAGCAGGCAGTTAAAGGTTGTTAAATCCGAGTTTAAGGTTGCTGAAGCCTCAATTGATAAGTTTGGAAATAAGACAGATTACTTGAAAGCGAAAAGCGATTCTTTAAGTAAAGAATTGACGATACAAAAGAAGATTGTGAAAGAATTAGAAGATGCTCATGAAAAATCTGCCCGAGAAAAAGGGGAAGATGCAAGAGCAACACAAAACTTGCAACTTAAGCTAAATAGAGCAAAAGCTTCAATGGTTCGTACTGAAAAACAAATTGGTCATGTAAATGATGAACTACGAGACCAACAACGTGTACTTGCTACTACGGGTTCAGTATGGGGTAGAAACTATGCAAAAATGAAAGACCATGTTAGAGGTATGAAGGATGAAGTTGGAGAACTAAATACGGCTCTAAAAGGAATATTATTAGCTTCAGGAGTAGGTATTAGTGCCGCAGTCTATCAAGCTGCCTCATTTGAGCAAGCATTAGCTGATGTTAAAGCTGTATCTGGTGCATCTGAAGACCAGATGAAGAGGTTGTCGGAGACTGCATTGGACTTAGGTGAATCTACAAAATACAGTGCAAGGCAAGCATTACAAGGTGCTTTAGAATTGATTAAGGCAGGAATACCTTTAGAAGAAGTAATAGGCGGTTCTTTAGCGAGTTCTTTAAACTTGGCAACTGCTGGTGAGTTAGATTTAGCTGAAGCTTCTAAAATTGCTAGTACAGGCTTAAACGCTTTTGAACAAGATAATATTGACACAGCTCGTGCTGCTGATATTTTAGCTGGTGCTGCAAATGCTTCTGCAACCAATGTAAGTGAAATGCAACAAGGTTTGGCACAAGTATCTTCTGTTGCTTCAAGTGCTGGTTTATCATTTGAGGAAACAGCGACAGCTTTGGCCACCTTAGCACAAAATGGTTTACGTGGTTCAGATGCAGGTACATCACTAAAAACAATGTTAATGAGATTGACACCAGACACCAAACAAGCGAAAGATGCTATGAAGGATTTGGGTATCATCACTGAAGAGGGTGTTAATAAGTTTTATGATGCTAATGGAGAGTTAAAAGACTTCAATGAAGTTGTCGGTGAATTACATAAAGCAATGGATGATCTAAATCCTCAGCAACGTGCTTCCTATCTTAAAGAAATGTTCGGTACAGATGCTTATCGTGCAGGAGCAATTTTCTTCAAGGAATCAGCAGAAGGTATTAATGACATGAATGAAGCCTTAAATAAAGTTACTGCTGCTGATGTCGCTGCTGAGAAGATGGATACTTTCTTAGGTAAGGTAGAGGAGTTAAAATCAAGTCTTCAAACATTAGGTGTTGAAGTAGGTGACGAGTTTCTTCCAATGGTGACAGATACCGTTAAGGAACTTACAGGAATGATCCGTACTCTTAGTGATGTAAACCCTGAGATAGTAGCTACAGGTTTAAAAGCAACTGCTGCTGCTAGTGGAGTAGGGTTGTTAGCTTCAGGCATTGCACATGTTAGCAGAGCGTTAATTGCTTTACGTGCAAACCCTATCGGATTGGCAATTACGGGGATATCATTGCTTACTGGTGCGATTGTAGCGTCCGTGGATGCTTATAAGAGACATAATGAAATCAATTACGACAAGATCGAGGCAATGGAAAAAGAGGTCAAATCGACTGAAAAATTAGCTGACAGATTTGATCAATTAGACGCAAAGAATCAATTGGCAAATGACGAAATGTTAAGATACATGGATATCCAATCAGACCTTGAACAGACAACTGCACCAGATAAAGTTAAAGCATTAAAAGATGAGCAAGCGAAACTACTTGAAAAGTCTAATCTAACTAATGAAGAGATGGAAGAATTTCTTGGTCTTAATGAGAAAGTAGTTGAGAAGGCTCCTGCTACAGAACAAGCGATTTCTTCTGAGGGTAATGCTTATGCTTTTAATACTGAAAAGCTTAGAGAGCTTAATGAGGAAAAGCGAAAAGAGTTGAAGCGAGAAGCACGTACTGAACTATTAAAAGCCTTAGATAAAGAAGGCAAACTTGAACGTGAAAAGAACAGGTTAGTCAAAGAGAGAAAAGGCTATCTTGATGCTGCTAAAAATCTATATGATGATATTGATCAATTAAGCAATGAACGGATAGAGAAGGAAGAGAAACTTAAATCCTTAAAAGAAGAATTGGCTAATGCTGAAGGTATCGAAGTATCTAGGGTGAAAAATCGTATAGAAAAAGTTAAAGAAGAGATCAGTCAAAATCAATTTACACTTGATCAAAAGAAACGGTCTCTTGGCTTTAGTTCTGACCTTATTAAGAAAAATCGTGAACAATTAGATGAAGTTAGAGAGCAGATTAAAGAACTTGACACCATGAAGTTTAAGTATGAGGATCTTGTTCTTGCTGAAGCTGACTTAACTGCTGAAAAAGGTGCTGGTGTTAGCAAGATTGAAGAGCAGATAGACAAACTTGAGCATGAAAAGGATATGCTTAAAATTATGCTTCAACAACGTCAGATTAACACTAGTGAGTATAATGAGCAGAATAAGAAAATTGATGAGCAATTAGGTAAATTAGACCAAGCCAAGAAAGAGTTAGGGATTATAAACCAACTTGCAGGAGATACAGTTTATAAAGAGGTGAAGATACAAGAGAATCCTGATAATTACTGGGATGACTTAAATTCAAAACTATCTACACCTATCGATAAGTATGTAAACATTTATGAGAACATACACTCTGACACTCCTAGATATGCATCTGGAACTAATGGACACCCGGGCGGCAGCGCTATTATTTCTGAATTGGGTAGAGAATTGCTTGTTTATCCTAATGGTCAATTTGCGTTAAGTAATGATGACGGTGCTGAATTAGCTAACCTTCCTGAAGGTACTCATGTTGTTCCTAATAATGAAACAGAGAAGTTCATCAATAACTTAAAGACTGTTCCTTCATACGCTAGTGGTACTGGTTCTTGGGATTTGGTTGAAGGTAATGAGCCTCAATTAGTGCAAACTTCAGATGGTTCAATCACAAAGAAAATCCGTGATATTAGACAAGCTGAAATGGATCGTCTTGAAAGGCAAATAGAATATCTGAAAAGAGAAAGCGCTACTCTTGAGGAACTTAATGCTGCTAAAGAAAAAGAAGCAAGATTGAATAAGTTACGCTCTGAGAAACGTTTAGAGTACCAACATCGATTAGAAGAGCAAGAAGTTATACTTAATTTGTTAGCAAAAGCACATAAAAATGGTGAGATTAACGCTCAAGAGTATAACCAAAGGGTAGGAGAAACAAAAGTACGTATTAACGAACTCAAGTCTGAAGTAGCTGACTTCAATATGGAGATAGCTAGGCAAAATGAGGAGTTAAAAGAACAACAAGAAGAGCAAGAGAGAAAGCAAAGACAAGCAATTCAAAATCAATTTGAAAATGCTAAGAATCAGTTGCAGTCTGGTATTGATACAGTAGATAAGTTTGGGCAAGAGGTAATGTATGCTTTAGAAAATAAGTATCAAGCTCAGATGGAAGTTGAACTTAAAGCTGAGAAAGAGTCTTATGACAATCTAATTAGTTCATTACAGAATGCTTCTAACCAACTACAAGAAAAATGGGCTGAACAAGACTATGAAAATAAGATGAGTGACCTTCAACGTAGTCTTGAACATGCTCGTACTCCTGCAGAACGTAAACGTATTCAAGAAAAGATCGAAGAAGAAGAAAAGAAAATGCGTAGAAAGAGTCAGATGGATTCTCTAAGAGACCAAATAGAACATGCTCGAGAAGAAAAAGAAGAAGCTATACAGTCAGTTGAGAAGAAGTATGAAGAGTTGATGCAACAAGAAAACATTGAATCTGAAGCTAGAAAAATGTTGGTTCGAAACAATCAAAACGAATTGGTTAATTTGTTAAACTCTTATAATTCTGATTGGCAAGATGCTGGACGTAGTTTTGGTGAAAAGTTTGTTAAAGGTCTCAAGTCTCAAATGAATCCAATGCGAGAAGCTGTTAGAGAAATGATTAATCTTTCTCATGGTGCAATTCAAGGCTATTCTTCTCTTCAGAGTTTCATGAATTCTAATAACCTAACATTCGGTAACGCTCAATTAGAGGGGATGAAAGAGGTTGGGGGAATGTTCAAGCCATCACAACCAGTGAATCAAAATCAATATGCCCAACCACCACAACAGACACCACAAGTAAAAGTCTATCTAGGAAATGAAGAACTGAGTGAGCAAATGTACGAAACAGTAAATGAAAAAATAGCTAGCAATTCAAACGATATTGCTTATGCAAGTGGGGTGAGATACAGATCATGATTATCGAAAAATTAAATGGTGAGCAAATTGATTTGAAAGACACTCCTATTCAACTGTTGAAGTTTGAGAAAAGTTTTCCGAGACACAGATTTACTACACAAAATATAGATAGTCGAGATGGTGCAATACCTATCGATACTAAATTAGAGCCTCGTATATTACGGGGTTCTTTTTATTTTGACTCTCGGGATGTATATGATTACTACTTACAACTTAACAAAGTGTTTCAATTATTCACCTCAAAAGAACCATTCTACATCATACACAAACGTGAGCCAGCTAAGAGGTGGAAGGTTCAAGTCAAGTCAGAGTTTTACCCTGAGAAGTTTGCCAATTTAGGAAGGTTTGAGATTGAGTTCATTTCATTTTTTCCTTATGCGGAATCAATAGGTACAACAAAAGACGAGTTCACCTTTGATTCAGGGTTATGGCAAATAGGGCAAGGCTTAGATGATACTGATGAAATGGTTTATAACCATTCTACGAACACCTTTTCCATTTATAATGCTGGTGATTTAACAATTGATCCTAGAGTTGTACCATTAGTTATTACTTATAATGGTGCTTCAACTAACCTTTCTATTGAAAACAAAACAACAGGAGATATTTGGAGTTATACAGGCTCAACAATATCTGGGGATAGTATCAAGATTGACGGTATTAGAACTTATAGGAACGGTGGATCGGTTACAAGAGATACGAACAAAAATGTATTAATAATTGAATCAGGAACAAATGAATTTGAACTTAACGGAACGTCAGGTGATTTTACTATCGACTTTGACTTCCGTTTTTATTATGTCTAAAAAAGGAGGCAGAATATGGGGTTATTTAAGAAACTCATTCAGCTTGGATTAGGTGATAACTATAGAAATACTTTAGATGAAAACTTTAACAAAGTTGAATCAGAGTTATATAAAAGAGATCAAAAGATTAATGAAAATAACAGTGATAATAATTCACGTATGACCCAAATAGAGCAAGACAGAATTGAAGAAGACAAACAGTTAGATAACAAGATTGATACAAAAGAATCTGAATCAATTGAGCGAGATAACAATTTAGATACTCGAATTGATGACATTGTAGGTCAGACAGGAGACAGCAATACTGAAATTGTCGATGCTCGTAGAGGGGTAGATGGTGAGCCTTACAATGTATTAAGTGACCGTCTAGATCAGATGGAAAAGCCTATCAAAGAGTCTGAACAACAAACTGCCAATCTTCAACATGGAACAAGTGTGATCAATTCAGATACAGATACTCCAAGTCCATTAAAAGTTGAATTTTATGGGGATACGTTGGTTAATAAACTCGGTCATGACGGTAACTTTGAAACGGACTCTAATGGTGATGGAGTTGCTGATGGATGGACAGGTGTTTTACATGTTAACGGATGTAGTAACAGATGGTACATCAAGAGCGAAGTTGGAGTTTGTTAATACTAGTGGGGTAGACAGCACTACAAATGGACTCATGTATCTAAAATCAAATCCATCAACTGACATGGATGTTTCGGTGTTGGTTGGTAATTACACTACGTTAGGTGATGAAGGTTGGGTTCAATTTGACGGTGTACGTCTATACGAAATCGACCAATCCACCTATGACGCAATCGGAGTAAGCCTTACCGATTCAGACGTTGAGCGACTATTCCCTTATGTCGATTCTGTACAACACGTTGAAAACCCTGTTTTATCTGTTGAGGGTGATAACCTTTTACCACCGTTTACGCAATGGGATTTACACGATAATGCTACTGTTATTAGTCCGTATGAACTGGAGTTAAACGCAACGGGGTTAAATCAAGTTTCTGCCTATAACACAAATGTACTACCCAACCAAAACTACGTTTTTAATCAGGAAGACGGAGCTGAACTTGACGTAAAGTTTATGGATGAAAATAATAATACAATTTCTTATTTAGGCGAAGTTGATACATTTCCCAAAACATTTACAACACCTACTAACTGTAATTCTATACGGTTGTACTTGACTAACTACGTTTCTTCGACTGGGACATTCACATTCACAAACCCTATACTCAACTTAGGTACAGAACCAAAACCATTCGTAGAACGCAATCCATCATATCTATACGCTTCTGTCACGCTTGCGGGCAATGAGAATAAAAAAGATATTTCATATCAATCTGACGGTACGTGGTATGTGGATAGAAACTTTGAACCGAAAAGGAAGTTAAGTGGTTTAGACGAGTGGTTATTTGGTGTTAATTCAACGGGGTACAAACAAGTTGATTTACAACTATCCAATACAGTTGCGGATAGTGAAGTTGTTGTTAAACATGATGGATCAATAATCAAACACTCATACCCTATTAATGGTGCAGACCAATCTTATTTAGATGGTGGTAGTAAATTACGCATATCAATAGATGATTCTGATAGTGGTTGGAATGCAAATTGGAGTGGCGGTGATTATACTGATTCTACATTAAGTAGAACCATGACAGCATCAGAAGCTATAAAGGCTTACTTTAATGGTTGGAAATGGGATGACACAAACAAGAATTTATATTCACGCTATGATCCATCTGTGACTTCAACCGATGTTGATGAGGTAATCACACGTAATTTGCATGAAGAAAACAACAATAAAAATTACTTTTTATCGTATCAATTAGCTTATAGAATTGCGATTGACGAGGAATTATTCGACACTTCAGCAAACTACACTGTAACATACGAAATCCTAGACAAATACGACTTCACAACGAACAACAACGATGTGACGGTACACTATGCCAATTCGTTAAAATCAGCGTTTGAGCAAGTGGTAAGCAAGCAATCCGACCAAGGGACTCAGATATCAATTCATGCTAGTCAAATTATAGACATTCTTGCTAGATTAGAAGCTGGTGGTCTGTAAGATGGAACGATACATAGTCTACAAAATTACCTGTCTTGAGAACAATAAAATATACATTGGATATACAGGCAATAGTTTAGAAGAGAGATTTAAACAACATTTACGATCAGCAAAATCAACGCACCATAATGGTATCCTATATAGGTCAATGAGGAAATATGGCGTTGATAAATTTAGTATTGAAGAGATTGACTCTTCTAACTCTTTTGAGGATGTTCTTGAAAAGGAAAAATATTGGATTGAACACTATAAAACAAATCACTGTAGATATCCCAACAATGGCTACAATATGACTGACGGTGGAGAAGGTGCTAAAGGTTTCAGACCAACTGAAGAACAAAAGAAAAGGGTTGCCCAAGTTTGGGTAGGAAGAACACACTCGGAAGAAACTAAAAAGAAAATGAGTGAAGCTAAAAAAGGTAAACCTCTATCTGATAAACAAAAGGCTCATCTTGAGAATTTGCATAAAGATAGGGAATTGACTGAAGAACAAAAACAAAAATTAAACTCGCCAAACGCTATGTACAAGAAAAGAAAAACATTGTTAACTAGAAAAATACCTCGCCTACTAAGTTACGACTTAGTAGGTTTTTTTAATTGGAAAATCTAACGTGGAAGACTATAAGAGTGAAGCATTAAAGAAAATAGAAGTAGATGACCTTAAGTCTGTAGAAGACTTTTTCAATAACATCTTAGAAATGATGTTAAATAAAAGGCAAGAACTGAATCAAATATATGGTGCTTATGAAGTATGCAGAAGAGTTAACGATGTCAAAAAAGGAATTAAGTCTTCACAAGAACTACAAGATGTATATAAGGAGGTATCTTAATTGGATACAAAGGCTATATTAAACTACTTAATAGCAAATGGTCATACAACTAAAGAAGAGTTTGATAAAAAAGTTGCTGACTTTAAGTACCAAAATGAAAATCCAACTTTTGATTATTCTGGACTATCTTTAAAAGAAGCAAAAGAACAGAAAGTTCAGGAATTAACCCACAATTGCAAACAAGATATCATCTATGGATTTGTCGCAAGTAATGGCAATGCTTATCGCTTAACAGTAGAAGATCAACTTAATATGCAAGGTCAAAAGAACGACTTGGACGACGATCCGAATATCACATCAGTTGGTTGGATGACTAAAGA
>SDGW01000417.1_pt1 | contig 18020 bp, 14 predicted proteins | sample 2873831 | NCBI WGS metagenome assembly SDGW01 (sample SAMN08132700, study PRJNA421101) | hypersaline lake metagenome | isolation source: celular fraction 0.22 microns magnesium sulfate-rich crust from ephemeral... | place: Spain: Penahueca Lagoon, Toledo | collected 2011-07
GGCGTGCCGGTCGAATCGACCGCCGCCTCCCCCGTCGCCTGTTTGTGTCCGTCGCGCCGAGACTCAGTCGGCGCTCCTGAACGCTCTCGTGACACATTGGTAGTAGGGGAACTGTGCTAATAGGCATGGGAGTTCGGGACGTCACGGTGGGCGGGGACTCACGTCGTCAGTGCGACACATCTGCCGTCACCAGTGCGTATTTCCGAGCGCTCTCTGAGTGACTAAGCGAGATGGCAGTCTCGGTTCGCGGTACGGTTCGGGGTATGGGGACACGGGCGAATCCGGCGTTCGCCGTCGGGGCGGTTGCGGTCCCGTTGGCGGCACTCGCGTACGCGCTGACGGCCGGCACGATTCAACAGCACATGTACGTCCACGTCATGGCAGGCGTGCTGTGGACGGGGATCGACCTGTTCATGGCCATCGTCCTCGGCCCGGTCCTCGGTGGGCTGGCCGTCGAGGAGCGGTCGAAGGTGTTCCAGCGGTTCACGCCGAAGATGACGTTCCTGATGCCGACGCTGGCGCTCGTGACCATCGCCGGCGGCATTACGCTCGCGCTCGACATGGGGTACTTCCCGCACGCACAACCCTGGCTGGCGATCCTGACGGGGGCGACGTTGCTGCCCGCCCTCCTGCTCATCGGGTTCCAGTTCGACGCCTTTGCGGATCCGCGATGGTTAGCCGTCTTCGGCATTGCCTTCGTGGGTAGTGGCGCGTATCTGGGCCTGACGCTGCCGGCATTCGCGATGACGCGGCCGGTGATCGTCCTCACGCTGGGCATCATCACCGTCCTGTCCGTGGTGGGGTTCGGCGTGTTGCTGCCCGGTGAGGTGCGGATGTACATGGAGATGCGCTCGGCCGATCCGGACCCCGAGGTCATCAGCACGATCGGGATGCGCAACGCCAAACTGAGCGGGATTCAGGGCCTGTTCCAGTTGGCCATCATCGCCGTGATGGTGTTCCTCCGCTGGGGCGGCTTCTGATCCCCTGGCGTGAGGAAGCGGTCATCAGTCCGTCCGGCTGCTATCACGTGTCACTACTATTATAAGTGCGCGCCGGACGTACCAGTGGTATGGCATTCGAGAACCTGACGCTCTTCGAGGTGCACGTCGACGGAACGGAGTTCGGCTCGCTCTTCGGCGGGGCAGACGAAACCGAGGTCGAGGGTGACTCGACCGGGATCGACGTCGAGACGGCGGCTGAAGACGAGAAGCGCCCGGGAGCGGGCCGCAAACGCAGGTTCGTGGCTGTGCTCGGGATTGCGCTCGCCGGCAGCGTCGTCGCCCGGCGCCTCCGTCGTCGTCGCGCGCGTGACACCGTCGCGGTAGACGTGACGGAGACTGCGTCACGCGATGCCACCGGACGCGGCGAACCGGTCGAACAGTAGGCGAACGACCCCCTCGTTTCCATTCGAACGGCCGTCACTCCCACGTCGTTCTGACTGGCTGACAGTCTGTTTCGGTGCACTGTATCGCCCTATCCTTTTTATTGCGCCTTCCCGATGTGTATGTAGACCCTGCCCTCGGGTGATAGTGAACTGATGTCGGACATCCGCTTTCGTCGCGCGACGCCCGCCGATGCCGGGGAGATTCTCGCGACCAAGCGAGCGGCGATCGAGGAACTCGAACACTGGCAGTACAGTCCCGAGCAGATCCAGGCGTGGGCACCCAAGGACAGCTATCTCGACACGTTCGAGCAAGCCATCGACACGGACCGATTCGTCGTCCACGTCGCCGAGGACGACGGCACGATCGTCGGCTACGGTGCGCTGAACGTCCCCGACGAACGGATCGACGCCGTGTACGTCCACCCCGACCACCACGGAAAGGGGATCGCGACCGTCCTCGTCAAGCAGCTCGAACTCTCCGCGGAGTTCCAGGAGATCGTGGAACTCGACGTGATGGCAGCCAAGAACGCCGTTCCCTTCTATCGCTCCGTCGGCTACTGGCGACTGGACGACGAGGTGACGACCATCGAGGACGTGGACCTGGAACTGGTTCGGATGCGCAAGCAACTGGACCCGGCAGACCCCGACGAGTGGTCCGAGTCCGACGTGGACCCGGTGGCGGCCGAGGCCAACGCGTGGTTCGAGAAGGTGCCAGAGAGTACGGCGGAGGAGTGGTTCGAGTCTCGCCCCGAGATCGAGGACTGACCTCGCGCTCGCTGGTAGATGGGACGACAGCGGCTATTCGCAACTCCCGCGGATTAATTTCACAAATAACATCATAATATATATAACACGTGATGCTAACGGATTGACTAACGCGCACCGGAGAGGATAGCGTCGGGTGGCGACGGACCAACTCTACAGGAAAGGTCGTGTGGTGTCGAAGCGACTCTCAGGGGGTCGATGGGGGTGCGTGTTGTTCGCTCTTAGAGAGTGACATCTCTGGGAAGGGTTACAACACGATGAGAGAACACACACTGTCACGCGGACAGATTCTGGTCAGCGCGATCGTCTTCGGGTTCGTGGTTTCCACTGTGGGGACCGCCGCGGGTGCAGGGACGACTGCGCTAACGGAGAGCACAGTACTTGAAAACACGGCACAGACGGGGACGGCCGACCTCGGTGCTGTGGGGGGATCGTCGGTTTCGTCCGTCTCTGCTGAGGCGGATGCGGTCAGTTTCGTCTCGGCGGAAGAGGAGGCGAGCACGCACGACGATTACCAGGTCGATGCACCAGATAACGTGCAGGAAGGCGACCTCCTGATTATGACGATCGGTGGGACGGCGAACGGAGACGACGGGATGCCCTACGATCAGGGAGACGGGTGGACGCGCTTCGCCCTCTGCTCGCAGGACGACAACGGTGACACTGATTGTCCGGAGGATGGCCAGGACCTGTTCCTCCACATGTTCTACAAGGTGGCGACGGACGACGAACCGGACGAGTACGACGTCGACGTCGAGGGGAACACCGTTACCTCCGTCATGGCGCTGCGGGGGGCCGACACCGACGATCCGATCGAGTCGGTCGAGACGCTCCCCCTGGACGACTCCGCGGACGTCAGCACCTGTCCGTCGACTGAGGGGGTCGACGGCGGCATGCTCATCTGTGGGTTCACCCACGACGACCGGCACGAACTCGAAAACTACGGCGACCTGACGCTGCGGACCGAGGACTTCAACGGTGATTCCTCGACGCAGGTCGCCACGAAGCAGCTGACCGACGGTGGCGATACGACCGTCCACACGCCGGATCACGTCGACCCGACCGGGAACAAGGACATCAATATCGCAGCTGTCGTTCGTCCCGGTTCCTACGACGGTGGTGACGACGGTGGCGACGACGGGGGTAGTGACGATGGCGAATTCCTCGGCAACGAACTCGTTTACGGTGGCACCAACGAGATGTCTCAGGGTGACTACCTGGAATCTGCCAACGGCGACTACCGGCTGTCGCTTCAAGGCGACGGCAACCTGGTGCTCAGAGAGACGAGCACCGGTGATGCCGAATGGGCCTCGGACACGGCTGACGAGGGCGGTACCCACGTAAAAGTCCAGGGCGACGGCAACTTCGTCATGTACACCAGCAGCAGCGACCCCGTCTGGGCCAGCGGCCCGGCTCGCGCGGGGGGGAACGAACTGCTGCTCGAAGACGACGGGGCGCTGGTCCTGTACGACGACGGATCGGCGGTCTGGTCCGTCAACGGTGAGCCGTCCAACGACGGCGGTGACGGTGGGGGGTCCGACGACGGAGAGAAGACCGTCTCGGAGGGGGCGGATCACATCGTCAAAGACGAGTCTGGCATGGGTCTTGGAGCCCAGGACGGCAACGAAGACAACGGCGCGTCCATCCACCAGGACGACGAGGATGGGGGCACCAACCAGCAGTGGCAGGTCGACCACCTCGGCAACGGCGAGTACCGCCTCGTCGCCCAGCACTCCGATAAGGTCGCAGCCGTCGAGGGTACCTCGACGGCCGACAACGCCGACGTCCACCAGTGGGGCTGGCACGGCGGCAACAACCAGCGCTGGTACATCGACGACCTCGGCGACGGCGAGTACGCCATCCGGTCGGTCAACTCCGGGAAGGTCCTGGAAGTGGCCGACGGTCAGAGCGGGGAAGACGCGAACGTCCACCAGGACACCGCGGACGGTGGCGCAAACCAGCGCTGGCGCTTCGAGTCCGTGGACGGTGGCGATGACGATTACAACAACGGCGGCATCGACGACGACGTGGCCGACGGGTCCTGGGGAATCGTCGCGATTCCCGACACCCAGAACATGGACGACGACGACACGGACGAGTACGCCGATTCGATCACCGACTGGGTCGTCGACAACGCGGACGCGCGGAACATCGCCTTCGTCACCCACGCGGGAGACATGGTCTCCAACGGGGACGACGGTGAAGAACTGGACAACATCGACGACGTGATGAGCGACCTCGACGGCGTCGTGCCCTGGTCACCCAACGTCGGGAATCACGACTTCGCCGACACCAGCGACCGCAGCAGCGGTGCGGCGCAGTGGAAAGACCACTTCGGTGCGTCACGGTTCGAGGGCCGGAGCTACTTCGGTGGTGCCTCGGACAACGGTCGCAACTTCTACCAGACGTTCTCGGCCGGCGGCTACGAGTTCGTGCACATCTCCCTGGAGTGGGAAGCCCCCGGCGACCCCGACGATCCGGGGACGCCGATCGGCTGGGCACAGGACGTGATGGACGACCACCCGAACACGCCGACGATCATCACGACCCACTCCTACCTCACCGACGAGCCACGCCAGCGGATGGAAGACGTCGAGGAAGAAGCTGGGAACGGGAACAGCGGCCAGGAGATGTGGGACAAGCTCGTCGAGCACAACCCACAGGTGTTCATGGTGCTCAACGGCCACAACCACCACGCAGACGACGCGAACGACGGCGAATACCACCAGGTTTCGACGAACGACGCCGGTGAGAACGTCTACGAGATGCTGGCGGACTATCAGGACTACGACAACGGCGGTAACGGGTGGTTCCGCCAGATCCGCTTCGTTCCTGGCGGTGGAGACAACGGGCAGGACCGCATCACGGTCCAGACCTACACGGCCTACCACGACGAGTACCAGTCGGACGACCGTAGCGAGTTCCACTTCGACCTGGACTTCGACAGCCGATTCAGCGTCTCCGGCGGTGACGACGGCGGTGACGGCGACGGCCTGGGTACCAAACTCGTCTTCGGCGGCACTGACGAGATGTTCCCGGGCGACTTCCTGGAATCGACCAACGGCGACTACCGGCTGTACTTCCAGGCCGACGGTAACCTCGTGCTCAGAGACACGAGCACGAGCGATGCGCTGTGGGCCTCGGGGACGGCCGGTGACGGCGGTACCGAAGTGGATCTGCAGGACGACGGCAACCTGGTGATCTACACGGATTCGGGCGACCCGGTCTGGGCCAGCGATACGGCTGGCTCGGGTGCGAACGAACTGCTGCTCGAAGACGACGGGGCGCTGGTCCTGTACGACGACGGGTCGGCGGTCTGGTCCGTCAACGGTGAGCCGTCCAACGCCGACGGTGGCGACGACGCGAGCGGTGAAGGTGTTTTCGCCATCAACGACGATACCATCGAAGCTGATTACCAGCCCGACTTCGAGATCGCCTACCCCAACTACGTCTACTTCGAGTACAGCACCAACGGCGGCGACTGGCAGTACAAGTTGATGAACGAGACGAGCGACAACCACTTCGAGACGACCCTGGGCGGCCTCACGTCGGGCGATGACGTCGACTACGTCTTCACCCGCTGGGAGGACGGCGAGTGGAAGTGGACCGACGTCAAGACCTACACCTTCCAGCCTGACGGATAGCGAGCAATTCAGCGTGAGCCGTCGCCGCTTCGGCGGTGACCGCTCCCACGAGTGACCTCGTGGGATTCTCACACCATTCGAACAGCCAATACATCACCAGGGGACATCACCATGAGAGGACACGACCGCAGTTCACGAGACGGTAGCGACGAACAGGAACGAAGGAATCGGGGAGGACCGTCAGCTACGTGCCCGTCAGCGCCACGCCGCACGGTGCTCAAAACGGGGGCCACGCTCGGGTCGCTGGGTGTGCTGCCAGCGGCCACAAGTGGCACCGCAGCCGCGACGGTCCAACAGGCGTCGGTGCCCGACGGCAAGGAGTTCGACAATCTCGTCGGCGCGTACTACTACGGGTGGTACGGTCCCAACTACAACGGCGGGTTCCACTGGGACGGTGACCTCGGCACGGCCGATGGGCGGTCCCACACGCCGGAGCTCGGAGAGTACTCCTCGCACAAGCAGGCCGTCGTCGACCAGCACATCGAGTGGGCACTCACCCACGGCATCAACTGGTTCAACTGCACCTGGTGGGGCCCGGACGGCTTCGAGGAACAGACGATTCTGAACCACCTGCTCGACTCACAGCACGCGGATAAGATGCACTTCTCGGCGCTGTATGAGCCCAAATGGCGCGATTGGGATTGGCCGGACTTCTCGGAACCGGGGCCACGAGCGGCGCTCCGCGAGGACTTCCAGCACCTCGAGGATACCTTCTTCGACGACCCGAACTGGCTTCACATCGACGGCAGACCCGTCGTGTACTTCTGGATCAATCGCACCTTCACCGGCGACGTCGAAGGGGCGTTCGACGACGCGATATCGACGCTAGACACGGAGCCGTACGTCATCGGCGACAACGTGACGCACGCTGAGCCGTTCGATGCGACCGCGAACTTCGCGACCGTCGGCTCGGACACGAGCGACTGGGGCACCTACATCGACAACACGAGAGACCGGCGGGAACACCGCCTGAAGGTGACCGAACACGCGACGGAGCAGGACTACATCCCCTCGGTCCAGCCGGGTGCCTCCTGGCCCGATCCGATCCTCGACCACGACGCCGACCGCTTCCGGGAGGTCTGTCAGATAATGGCCAAGGCGATGGACGACGACCTGCAGGCAGCGATCGTCTGTTCGTTCAACGAGTGGCACGAGGGCTCGACGCTCGAACCGGCCGAGGAATACGGGACCTCCGCGCTGGAGGTCGTCGACGATGAACTCCAGGGCGCGTCGGCGAACGGTGGCTGGCTCGACGGCGAGTACGCCACGGTCCGGTTCGAGTTCAGCGACGTCGTAGCGCCTGCGGACGTCTCCGACAGCGGCGACGTCCGACCACTCGCCTTCTGGCTCGGCGAGGCCCGCCTCGAAGCGGCCGACGGGGCAGAAATCCAGTCGGACCCTGCCATCGCGGGCAACTCCGGCGACTGGCTGGGAACGCCACTCGGCGTCGGGAGCCTCGTCTTCGAGCGGTCGGCGCTCGAGGATGCAGATACGCTGGTCCTCAGGGGTCGCGGGTACGATGGCATTCCAGATCTCGAGGCCGACGTGTCCGTCAACGGCAAAAGCATGGGGACGTACTCGCTGGGGAGCACCTATCAGGACTACCGGTTCCCGCTCCCCGAGGACATCCCCGGCGGCGATCCGGACGACGGCGACAGCGGTCCCGGGACCAACAGACTCGTCTCCAGCGACAGCAACGAGCTGGAACCGGGCGACCACCTGGAATCGGCCAACGATGACTATCGGCTCTACTTCCAGGGAACGGACGGCAACCTCGTGCTCAGGGACACGAGCACGGGCGACGCACTGTGGGCCTCGCACACGGCCGGTGACGGTGCCACCAGCCTGACACTGCAGGGCGATGGCAACCTGGAGATGTCTACCGACGTCGGCAATCAGGTCTGGGCCAGTGAGACCGCTGGCTCGGGTGCTGGGGAACTGGTGCTGTACGACGACGGGGCGCTGGTGCTGTACGACGACGGCTCGGCGGTCTGGTCGGTCAACGGTGACCCGTCCGACGACGGCCAGGCTCCGACCGCGAGTATCGACACGGTCGACGAGGACTACGAGAACTGGCTCCGGCTGGACGGCAGCGACTCGAGCGATCCCGACGGCGGGTCGGTGTCCTACCAGTGGGAAATCTCCAGCGGCGAGTTCTGGCAGGATTCGAGCGACACCGCAGAACAGCCCTGGATCGACATCAGCAACACCGACGAGCTCACTGCCACGCTGACCGTCACCGACGACGAGGGGCAGACGGCCACCGCCAAACGGACCTTCGACGGCGGCGCGAGCGGTCCTGGAACCAACAAACTCGTCTACGGCGACAGCGATACGCTCTCGCCGAATGAATTCCTGGAGTCGTCCAACGGCGACTATCGGCTCTACTTCCAGGGGTCGGACGGGAACCTCGTGCTCAGAGACACGAGCACGGGCGATGCGCTGTGGGCCTCGGGGACAGCTGGTGACGGCGGTAGCGAAGTGAATCTGCAGGGCGATGGCAACCTGGTGATGTACACCGACGGCGGCGAGTCGGTCTGGGCCAGCCATACCGCTGGCTCGGGGGCCGACGAACTGGTGCTCGAAGACGATGGGGCACTGGTGCTGTACGCAGACGGGTCGCAAGTCTGGTCCGTGAACGACTAGTCGGGCGAGACCGACACCGCTCCCACCGGCGTGGCGGTTGACAAGGAGTACTCGGTCGAAGCGATGACACCGACTGCACCAGATCATCTTCTGGCGCTCACCGGCGGCAGCTACTTCGGCGTCACAACCGTGTACACGACCATGGGTGACCATCGGTTGGGACTGGAGAGCTTCACTGCCGAGTGCCGCGACCGGGACCTCCCGGTCGAGGGGACGATTCCGGACTGGCTCGACGGTCACCTCCTGCGGAACGGTCCCGGTCAGTTCGAAGTCGGCGGGGACGCAGTGAACCACTGGTTCGACGCGCTCGCGCTCCTGCGGGGGTTCGAGATCCGTGACGGGACGGTGTCCTACAGTGCCCGATTCCTCCGGAGCGAGGCGTACACGCACGCCCTGGTGACGGGCGAGCTTGGCTTCATGGAGTTCGGAACCAATCCCGACTACAGCCTGCCGCGCCGCCTCTTCCAGGTCGCGCGCGGTCGCCTCACCGACAACGCCAGCGTGGACGTGACACGGATCGACGGAGCGGTCGCGGCCGTCACCGAGACCGCCCGCTCCGTGCTGGTCGACCCCGAGACGCTCTCGACCCGGCGAACCCACACGTTCGACGACGACCTCTCTGTCCTGGGCTCGCTCGCGCACGCCCACTACGACTTCGACCGCGCGGAGACGGTCGGCCTCGGCTTCGAGTACGGCCCGACGAGTCGATATCGAATATTCCGTCGAGGGAAAGATCAGGGGGAGCGAGAGGAGATCGGTGCCATCGAAGCCGGGCGACCGTCCTATCTCCACAGTTTCGCGCTGACCGACCGGTACGTCGTCGTCACGGAACCGCCGTTCGACGTGCACCCGCTCCGGATGGTACGCGGCCGACCGTTCATCGAGAACTTCCGCTGGCACTCCGCGGAACCGACTCGCTTTCACGTCGTCGACCGCCGAACCGGCGAGCGAATCGCCCAGCTCCGAACGGACCCCTTTTTCGTGTTTCATCACGCGAATGCCTACGAGGGTAGTGGCGGCGAGATCGTGGTCGACCTGGTGGCGTTCGAGGATGCGAGTATCGTGGACGCGCTGTATCTCGACCGGTTACGCCAATCCGAAATCGATCCGCCGGGCGGGGAACTGCGGCGGTTCCGACTCGATCTCACGAGCGGGACCGTCGAGAGCGAGCAACTCCATCCGGGGCCGCTGGAGTTCCCGATGATCGACTACCGCGGGCGCAACACCAGCCGGTACCGCTACGTCTACGGCGTCGGCCGCACCGACGGAGCGGGATTCCTGAACTGCATCGAGAAGATCGACGTCGAGTCCGGTGCGTCGTGGACCTGGCACGAGCCCGAAACCTATCCCGGTGAGGCCGTGTTCGTTCCGCGGCCCGACCAGCGCGCCGAGGACGACGGCGTCCTCCTGTCGGTCGTCCTCGACGTGGATGTGGAACGATCCGCCCTGCTGGTGCTGGACGCGTCGACGTTCGAGGAACTCGCTCGCGCGCCGTTGCCCCACGCGCTGCCTTTCGGGTTCCACGGGCAGTTCTTCCGGGACGACGGGGTGCCGTCGCCGTCGATGGTCTGACTAGGGACTCGGGTTGACGGCCGGCTCGAACACGTCGGCGTGGAGTCGGTCGACGACGGTTTCGGAGAGCGTCTTGAGGTTGACCGTGTCCTCGCGGTTGTAGGAGATGAGCGTCTCCAGGGAGCCGTCTTCGCCGCGTTCGTGTTCGCGCCAGAGGCGGACGGCGTCGCGGCCGGAGATGTCCGGGCGGTCGCGCTCGATGCCGACGTCCTGCTCGATCTGTTTGAGGCCCCCTGAGAGCCCCAGTTGCTTGCAGGGGTACATGAGGTCGAGATGCGGGTGGTCCAGCGAGACGTCGAAGGACTGTTCGAGGAACGGGACGTCGAAGCGCGCGCCGTTGAACGTCACGAGGAGGTCGGCGTCGGCGAAGGCCGCCCTGAGGTTCGCGGCGGTCAGGGCGTCGCCGCGGACCAGGGGGGGGGTGTCGTCGGCCTGGTGGAGACTGACGGTCGTGACCTTGTCCTGGCGCTCGTCGAGGCCCGTGGTCTCGATGTCGAAGAAACAGGCGCTCTCGCGGAAGTTCTCGTAGAGTCGCCAGCGCTCGCTGGAGGGGAACTCCTGGTCGAAGTAGCTGGCGTCGCCCGCAGCCAGGCGGTCACGCGCGGTGTCGATGAACGAGTCGATGCGGTCGGCCGTCGTCTCCCCAACGACGGTCCCCTCGAACTCGTCCCAGTGGGTCACGCCCGCCTGCCAGAGCTTCCGTTCGGTCTTCTCGCCCACGCCCCGTACCGGGATGAAGCTGTTCTCGATGCGCACACTCGCTTGGGTGCGTCCCCCGGTATAAAGACTGTCGCTGCCGCGCCCGCACGTCGCCCGCCGGGACGTCACTCCGTGCTGGCCAGTACCGACGGAGCCGAGTCCAGAGAAAAACCGAGAGTGAGAGTGGCACACAGATCCTGGGGGGTGGGGAAGAATCCGGTGCCTGTCACGGACCGCCTATACAGGCGTATTACGGCGCATCGGGGGTGGTTGCGGTCTCCTCCGACTCCATCCGTGACAGTATAAACTCTTAGTAACTCTCCAAAGGTTGTTCCGATGTTATCGCCGTTCGAGTGAGACTGTGTATCACGGTCAACACGACCGTTCCATTGTCTCGACCTATCCCGGATTTTGATCGTAGAAACATAGATACACTGACAAACTTGCAACAACTACGGGAGTATTCAGACAGAAACACGCGTTTCAGTCCCTGGTAGTTGCGTTCTCGCGGTGTCGGAATTAACGCTGGACTTAACAGATAGAGCAACTACTGTGCACGTATATGGAGTTCGATGATGGGTCGATGGAGGAGAATCACAGGGAGATCACGGGCTACAGTGCAGTCATCCGGAACGGGGCGTTCGAGGCGGACACGCTCCACCGGATCGTCGATCCGGAGGCGGGCGTCGTCTGCTACCACGTCAGCGGTCGGGACTCGCTCTGTTGCCTCCCGATCTCGCAGACGAATCTCTCTGCTGACGAGTTCTCGGAAGAGTAAGCGCTCGGCGTGGGGCGGCTGGGCCGGTCCGTCGTAGTTGGCGGTGGCGAACGGCCATCATCGGGACAACTGGTTTAGCTCTGTCACTCGCACCTTCGGGTATGACTACGTTCCTCGTCGCGACGGCGTCGGTCCACACCACGGCAGCAGCCTGTGACTACCTGAACGAGCGCGTGACACCCGACGACACCGTCCTCGTCGTCAGCGTCACCGAAGCCGGCATGAACCAGCGAGATACTGGCGATGCGATGAACGTCGCGCGCACGCGTCTGGTTGACCCGACAGTCGAAACCATCGCCGATGAGGGTCGTCCCAGCGACGTCGTTCAGGACCTCGTCGCCGAGCGCGGCGTCGACGAAGTGCTGATCGGACCGCGGCGGGGCGACCCCGATGCCGCGCCGGGACTCGGCGGCACCGCCGCCGATCTCATCGTGAGTCTCGCCGTGCCGGTGGTCGTGATTCCGCTGCCCGATCTGGAGTGAGAGCCCCACTCTTAACACGGTGGCCGGTGGAGTGGGGGGTATGTCGGGGTCAGAGCTGGCGGCGCAGGTCGCAGCGGTCCTCGAAGTGGACCCGGAGACGTTCCAATCCGCCGCGGAGGCGGAAGCCGAACAACTCAAAGCCGAGGTGCTCGACGGCACCTTCGATAACGCCCAGTCGATCATCGGGCTCGAACAGGAACTGTACGCCGTCGACGACCGGACGGACGCCCTCCAGCGCGTGCCGCGGCGACTGCTCGACCGCATCGGTTTCGAGAAGGAACTCGGCCTCCACAACGCCGAGATCCAGACGACGCCAGTTCCCTTGTCCGCACACGGCCTGAAAGCACAGGAAGCGGAACTTCAGGCCCATCTCCACGCCGCCCAGCAGGCCGTCGCGCGCGAGGGGATTCAACTGGTCAGCGACGGTCTCTGGACGGTCCCGCCCATCGGCGAGACGGCGACGGACTACCTCTGTGGGAAGGTCGAGGCCGATGGTATCCGCGTCGCGACGAACATGAGCGACTCGGTGCGGTATCACGCGATGGCCAACACGGACTACCCCTCGGGCCTGCGGGTCGACGCCCCGCACGTCACGCTCGACGCCGAGACGGTGATGCCCGAGAGCCTCATCACTTCGATCCAGCCCCACTACCAGGTGGCTCATGCGCCGGACCTGCCACAGCACTTCACGTACGCGCTGCGCGTGGCCGGGCCGCTCGCGGCGCTGGGCGCGAACTCGCCGTTTTTCCCGCCGGAGATGTACGACGACGTGCCGACGAGACGCATCCTCGCCGACGCCTGGATGGAACACCGCATCACCGTCTTCGAGGACGGGCTGAACCCGCCGACCGGCGAGGGCGACCCGAAGGTGTGTTTCCCGCCGGACGTCGAGACCGTCGAGGACGCCATCGACGACATCGCGGCCGACCGGACCATCGTCCCGATGGACCTCCCGCAGGGTCAGCGCTTCGACGACCGCTTCCGACATTTCCGGCACAAACACGGCAGCTACTGGCGGTGGGTCCGCCCGGTGTTCGACGGGCCGAGCCGCTCGGCGGCCAACGCCCGCATCGAGTTCCGTCCGCTGTCGGCCCAGCCGACGATCCGCGACGCCGTCGCGTTCCAGGCCGTCTTCGCCGGCCTGATGGAGAGCCTGCCGCGCCGTGAGCACCCGCTCAAGACGCTCGACTGGCAGACGGCGAAAGCCAACTTCTACGCCGCCGTCTGTGACGGGCTCCAGGCCGAGTTCACCTGGGTGAACGCCGACGCCCAGCGCACCCAGTCGATCGACGAGATCTACGGCGAACTGTTCGAGTACGCCCGCGACGGGCTGGAACTCGCTGGCTTATCGACCGAGGAGGCACACGAGTACATCCGCCCGCTCCGCGAACGGGTCGACCGGCGGACGACACCCGCCCGGTGGAAACACGACCACGTCTCCGAGGCCGTCGACGACGGCGTTCCCTTCACGGAGGCAGTCTGGGGCATGCAGACCGACTACGTCAACCGGCAGTCCGAAACGCTCATCGAGGGGACGTTCGCCGACTGGCTCTGATTGCGTGGTCTGCCCGCACTGACCCCCTCAGCAGTCCGCCGGCTCGACCCACTCCGTCGGCTCTTCCCCGTCGGGAACGCCCATGAACGCCGCGAGGGCGACAGCCTCCTCCTCGTCGCTGGGGTTGGCCGCTTCTTCGTTGTGGGTGCCGGGATCGACGAACGCTTCGCCAGCGGCGTAGCTCGTTGGCTCGCATCTCTCGTCGCTCGTGATCTCGAGTTCGCCCTCGCGGACGTTCACGAGGACGGGCCCCGGATGGGTGTGCCACCCCGAGGTCCCGCCGGGTTCCACGGTTATCTCCGCGAAGAGGACCGTCGACGCGTCTTCGAGCATCGCGGCCTCCTCCTCCCCGTACGCACTGTCCTCGATGGTGAACTCGACCGCCACGTCGTCGGGGAACGTCGCGTGCGGTGCCAGGACCGTCGCCTCGAACCCCTCCGGTTCGTCCACCTGCCCGCCGTCCTCGGTCTGGGCCTCACTGCCTTCGTCGTCCTCGTGTTCTTCCCCGGTCGCGGTCCCGACCGTCGCGAGCGTGCCGGCCGCGACGGCCCCGGCTTTCAGCGTCGTTCGGCGAGTGAGGGCTGCGAGCGTCTCCGCCCAGCCCTCGTCGGGTCTCTTTTCTGGCGCCATGATGTGTGCTATTACTTATCACGGCTTAGCCGTAGTTACGAGGGTCTCTTCCCCTGCGTGATGGTGATCTCACTTTCGTATCGTCTCTGATACCACTCCGTCACACCGACGTATCGGATGCCCCAGTTCGCGTTCCGCCGGCGCCACCGCCCGGGTCGTTGCATGTGCAGGCAATACGGTCATCCGTGTCAAGGCCGGCGGTGTGAAGGCAAATGGCGGAGACGCCCGACCGGAGCAAGGACGGCTCGTCGTCGCGCCGCCGGTTTCTCACCGCACTCGGTGCCGTTGGGTCGGCAGTCGGCACTGCCGGCTGCACGCTCGGTGGCGCGACCGACAGTAGCGGCACAGTGATCCAGCTGGCCGCGTCCTCGGACGAGAAATCCATCGAGCCCGCGTTCAACGAGGCGCTCCACGCGGTGGGCGTGCCCGACGACGTCTCCCTGGAGGTGCTCGGCACGTCGTCGGACATCGCCCGCTCGCAGTTCTCCCAGTGGCTCTCGGCCGGCCTCGACCGGCCGTCGCTGCTGCGGATGGACAGCGGGTGGACCATCCCCTTCATCCTGCGCGACCAGGTGACGAACCTGAGTCGGGAACTGCCCGAGGTCGCCAGTCGCGTCGAGGCGGACTACTTCGACGCCAGCGTCGCGACGGCGACCGGCCCCGACGGCGACCTCTACGGGATCCCGCTGTTCTCCGATTTCGGTCTCATGCTCTACCGGAAAGACCTCGTCCGCGAGGCTGGCTACGACCCCAGCGGCTGGGCGACCGACCCGATCTCCTGGAATCGGTTCGCCGAGATCGTCGCCGACACGCAGGCCCAGACCGGGACGGACTACGGGTTCACGTTTCAGGCGCGCGTCTATGAGGGACTGTCCTGCTGTACGTTCACCGAGTTCATGGGTTCGTGGGGCGGTTCGTACTTCGGGCCCCGACAGTACCTGTTCGGACCCGTCGGCGAGCGTCCGGTGACCGTCGACGGGGAGCCGGTCGTCCGCGCGAATCGGATGATCCGGTCGTTCGTCCACGGGACCGACGCCGAGAACACGTTCGACGAGGTTCCGGGGCAGTTCACGCCTAACGCCGTCTTCTCCTGGTCGGAGGGCCCCTCGCTCAGTCCGTTCGCCAACGGACGGGCGGTCGCCCACCGCAACTGGCCGTTCGCGGTCCTGGCGACTGGCGGCCAGGAGGCGTTCGGCGAGAACCTCGGCGTGATGCCGATTCCCTACGGCGTCCGGGAGTCCAACGCAGCGGTCGCCGGCATGGGCGGGTCCGTCTCGGCGCTGGGTGGCTGGCACGTCACGCTCAACCCCAACGCGAAGCATCCGGAGGCCGCGAAGACGGTGTTGCGAGCGATGACAACTGACGCGTTCAATCGCACCTATCTCGAAGAACTCGGGTACGTCCCGCCGAAGCCGGGGCTGCTCGACTCGACGGCGGTCCAGCAGACGCCGGTCATGGGGCGGTACGTGGACACGATCCGGTACGCCGGTGAACACGCGCTCCCGCGGCCGGTGACGGTGGCCTGGCCGATGGAATCGCCCCGAATCGCCCAGCAGGTGAGCGCTGCGTTCACCGGCGAGAAAGCGCCTCAGTCGGCCATGGGTGACCTCGCGAGCCTCCTCGACGACATCGAGACCAGCACTGCCCAATCCACCTAGCCATGGCAACAGAGACCGAGACCACGGACCGAACCCGCGAGCGGCCCACTGGCGTGTCGGCGGCCGCGACCAGATGGATCGAGAACCTGAGCGAGACGCAGTTCGCTTACCTCCTGTTGACGCCGATGCTGCTCATCCTGGGCCTCATCGCCTTCTGGCCCCTCCTCCGGACGTTCACCATGTCGCTGCACGCCGACCGACTGTACGGCGCCCAGCAGCTCGGGCAGTTCATCGGATTCGACCACTACGTCGCGCTGCTCACAGGAGAGATCGACGCCCAGCTCACACGGCCCTTCTTCGATCTCTCCCAGCCGTTCACGAGCGCCCTGACCGTGACGCTCATCTTCACCGTCGTCAGCGTGTTGTTCGAGACGCTCATCGGGTTCGGCCAGGCGCTCGTGCTGGACCGTGACTTCGCGGGCCGGCGCTGGGTCCGCGTCGCGATCATCCTCCCCTGGGCGGTTCCCATCGTCATCCAGGGGATGATCTTCTACCTGCTCTTCCAGCCCGGCATCGGCTTCCTCGTCGAACCGTTGCAGAACCTCGGGATCTTCTCGGCAACCCCCACAGTGAACAGCGTCGACGCGCTGCTCATCGTCGTCGTCGCCGACGTCTGGAAGACCTCGGCGTTCATGGCACTGATCATCCTCGCCGGCCTCCAGAGCGTCGACCGGAGCCTCTACGACGTGGCCCGCGTCGAAGGGGCCTCGACGATCCAGCGGTTCACGTACGTGACGCTGCCGCTCGTCCTCCCTGCGGTCCTCGTGGCGATGCTGTTCCGGACCATCGCGGCCATGCGCGTGTTCGGTCTCATCGAGACGGTGACGAGTTGCTCGACGGTGCCCTCGCTCTCCTGCCTGGTCGTCTCGACGTTCAGCGCCCGCCAGTACGGCACGGCGGCGGCCATCGCCTTCGTCACCGCGGTCATCATCGGTCTGTTCGTGACGATCTACATCGTCTTCTACGCCGACACCGAGGAGGGTGGCCTCTGATGGCGACTGATCAGGGCCCCTATCAGCGCTGGGTGTCGAGCGCCATCCAGAACCCCCAGAAGGTGTATCGCGCACTGTTCGTCGTCGTCACGATTTTCTTCCTGTTTACGACGCTGTTCCCGTTCTACTGGCTGCTCGTCCTGGCGCTGACGCCCGCCGACCGGCTCGCGGACGTGGGGCTGGCCCCGAACGGGTTCAATCCCGAGGCGTTCCTGACGGTGTTCCAGACCGTGCCGTTCCACTGGTACATGTTCAACAGCCTCGTGCTGGGGCTGCTGACGACGGTCATCGTCCTCGTGCTTGCGAGCCTCGCCGGCTACGTGTTCGGCCGGCTGGAGTTCCCGGGGCGGGCGCCGCTGATGTTGCTCGTGCTCGCCATCTCGTATTTCCCGCCGGCCGCCTTCCTGCTGCCGCTGTTCCGGCTGTTCACCGGGAACGTGACCGTCCTCACCCTGCCCGGCGTCGGCCAGATCCAGAGTCCGATGCTGTTCAACACGCCCGGGGCGCTCGTGTTGCCCTACAGCGCACTCTTTATGCCTCTCTCGATTTTCATCCTCGCAACCTTTTACCAGCAGATTCCCGACGGGCTGGAGAAAGCTGCGAGAGTCGAGGGGACGACGCGACTCGGCGCGCTCTTTCGCGTGATCATGCCGCTGTCGGCGCCGGGCGTCGCCACCGCCGGCGTGTTGACGTTCATCTCCGTCTACAACGAGTTCTTCTTCGCGTTCCTGCTGACCGACGGCCAGGCCCGCAACTGGGCACCCATCGTCTGGGGCATCCTCGGGTTCCAGGGCCAGTACGCCGACCTCTACAACCTGATGGCGGCCGCGAGCATCATCGGCGTCCTGCCGGTGGCGATCCTCGTGGTCGTCGCCCAGGAGAAGATCGTCAGCGGCCTCACCGCTGGCGCGTTAAAGGAGTGATTCCAATGGGAGACGTAACCACTGACAACCTGATCAAACGCTACGACGACGTCACGGCGGTCGACGACGTGTCGCTCACGATCGAAGACGGCGAGTTCGTCACGCTCGTCGGCCCCTCTGGCTGCGGGAAATCGACCACCCTGGAGATGATCGCCGGCCTGGAGACGCCCAGCGAGGGCCGCGTGTCAATCGCCGGCGAGGACGTGACCGACCTCCCGCCGAAGGACCGCCGGCTCTCGATGGTCTTCCAGAACATCGCGCTGTTCCCCCACATGGACGTCCGGGACAACAT
>SDGW01000858.1_pt1 | contig 18015 bp, 19 predicted proteins | sample 2873831 | NCBI WGS metagenome assembly SDGW01 (sample SAMN08132700, study PRJNA421101) | hypersaline lake metagenome | isolation source: celular fraction 0.22 microns magnesium sulfate-rich crust from ephemeral... | place: Spain: Penahueca Lagoon, Toledo | collected 2011-07
CGTCGCGTTACTCGAGGTCGAAGCGGTCGAGCCGCATCACCTTCGTCCACGCGTCGACGAAGTCGTTGACGAGCTTCTCCTCGGCGTCCCGGCTCCCGTACACGTCCGCGATGGCGCGAAGCCGGGAGTTCGAGCCGAAGATCAGGTCGAGGCGGGTTGCCTCCCACTCGACCTCGCCGGTCTCGCGGTCGACCCCCTCGAACACGTCGGCGTCCTCCGCGCCCGCTTCGACGGGCCGCCACTCGGTCCCCATATCGAGCAGGTTCACGAAGAAGTCGTTCGTCAGCGACCCGGGGCTGTCGGTGAGGACGCCCCGGTCCGTGTCCTCGTAGGTGGCGCCGAGCGCGCGCATCCCGCCGACGAGCACGGTCATCTCGGTGGCGGTCAGGTCGAGGAGGTCGGCCTTGTCGACCATGAGCTCCTCGGGCGGGTGCTCGACGCCGTCGCCGAGGTAGTTCCGGAACCCGTCGACCCGCGGCTCGAGCGCCTCGAACGAGTCGAGGTCGGTCTGCTCCTGCGAGGCGTCGGTCCGCCCCGGCTCGAACGGGACCGTCACGTCGTACCCGGCGTCCGCGGCCGCCTGTTCGACGGCGGCGGCGCCGCCGAGGACGATCAGGTCGGCGAGCGAGACGCGCACCTCGTCGTCGCGCGAGGCGTTGAACTCCGCCCGAATCCCTTCGAGCGTCTCCAGCACCGCGTCGAGCTGCTCCGGCTCGTTCACGTCCCAGTCGCGCTGGGGATCGAGCCGGACGCGCGCGCCGTTCGCGCCGCCGCGCTTGTCGCTGTCGCGGTACGTGGACGCCGAGGCCCACGCCGTCTTGACGAGCTGTCGCGTCGTCAGGTCGGTGTCGAGGACGTCGGCCTTGAGCTCCTCGGCCTCCGCGTCCCCGATCAGGTCGTGGTCGACCTCGGGGATCGGGTCCTGCCAGATCATCTCCTCGTCCGGGACCTCCGGGCCGAGGAACCGCGACGGCGGGCCCATGTCGCGGTGAGTGAGCTTGTACCAGGCCTTCGCGAAGTTCATGCCGAACGCCATCGGGTTCTCCCGGAACTCCTCGATGATCTCGCGGTAGTCGGGGTCACGCTTCAGCGCGACGTCCGTGGTGAGCATCATCGGCGTGACGCTCTCGTCGGGGTCGTGAGCGTCCGGGGCGCTCCCGCGGAGCTCCCCGTCTTTGGGGAGCCACTGCCAGGCGCCGCCGGGGCCCTTCTCCGCGACCCACTCGTACTCCAGCAGGTTGTCGAGGTAGCCCATGTCCCACTCGGTCGGGGAGCCGGTCCAGGGCCCCTCGATCCCGCTCGTGATCGTGTCGCCGCCCTTCCCGGTCCCGTAGTCGTTCTCCCAGCCGAGGCCCTGCGCCTCGATGGGCGCCGCCTCGGGCTCCGGACCGAGGTGCTCGTCGGGGTCGTCGGCGCCGTGGACCTTCCCGAACGTGTGGCCGCCGGCGATGAGCGCCGCCGTCTCCTTGTCGTTCATCGCCATGCGGTCGAACGTCTGTCGGATGTTCTTGGCCGACAGCTCTGGGTCGGGGTTGCCGTCCGGCCCCTCGGGGTTGACGTAGATGAGCCCCATCACGGACGCGCCGAGTCCCGGCTCGATCTCGCCGGGCTCGTCGAAGCGCTCCTGGGTGTCCATCTCGGACTCCGGACCCCAGTAGGCGGAGTCGTCGGGCTCGAAGGCGTCCTCGCGGCCGCCGGCGTAGCCGAACGTTTTGAACCCCATCGACTCGATGGCGACGTTCCCGGCGAGGATCATCAGGTCGGCCCACGAGATCTTCCGGCCGTACTTCTGCTTGATCGGGAGGAGCAGCCGGCGCGCCTTGTCCAGGTTCGCGTTGTCCGGCCAGCTGTTGAGGGGCGCGAGCCGCTGCCGGCCGCCGGCCGCGCCGCCGCGGCCGTCCGCCGTCCGATACGTCCCGGCGCTGTGCCACGCCATCCGGATGAACAGCGGCCCGTAGTGGCCGTAGTCGGCCGGCCACCAGTCCTGCGAGCTCGTCATCAGCTCCTCGAGGTCCGCCTTCACCTCGTCGAGGTCGAGCGACCGGAACGCCTCGGCGTAGTCGAAGTCCTCCCCGTAGGGACCGACGTCGCGGGCGTTCTGGTCGAGTATCTCCAAGTTCAGTTGGTTGGGCCACCACTCTTGAGTTGTCTTCTGAGACATTCGGATACGACCTCATGTTCCGTTACCTCAGATAAAAAGATGTTCACTTCGGAGAGATAATAGCGGCAAAAACAACCTGTGTTATTACATTATGAAGTTTTGTTTCTATATTGCGAATGTCGTGGGGATTCGTTACGTGTGGTCCCCCCGCACGGACGCTACGTCGCCGCCGATCGGTCGTCCTGTGCGGGGCCACCGCCGACGAGGACCCGCTTGACGGCTCGCCCCGTCCCGACGAGCGTCACCGCCCAGACGAGCAGCGCGAACCATCCCCAGTAGGTCGGCACGACCGAGAGCGGACCGAACGTGCCGATGCCGGCGAGGTTCAGCGTGCCCGCGGTGTACATCCCCATCGGGAACACGCGCCCCCACGCCGTCGGGGCGTAGGCGTGCAGGCGGTCGCCGAACCCAAGCCGAGACCACGGGAAGAGAAGCACCCACGCCGGGGGGCGGCCCTCGATCCCCTCCGTGAGGAACGCCCACGCGTCGAGGACGAGCAGCAGGGGGATCCACCACGAGGCGATCGCCCACGCGAAGAACGTGGCGCCGACGACGACGGGAGCGTACGGCTCCCAGCCGGGCACCGTCCCCAGCAGCGGGCCGAGCGTCGCCCCGGCCAGCGTCGTGATGGCCGCCGCGCCCATCGCGATCCAGTACGGCCCCGTCCAGTCGTCGGGGCGGACCGCGCCGTCGAGGAGCCGGTAGGTGACGACGGTGACGACGACGAAGTAGAGGACGTACCCCGAGCCGAAGTAGCTCATGCTCAACAGCACGACCGCGTTCCCGTACCCCGCCAGCGGTTCGGCGAGCAGCCCCCCGAGCACCGCGAGCGACTGCATACAGACGATCACGAGCAGAAAGGCCCCGTCGATCCGCTCGCTCACGTCGGCCTTGCCCGCGCCGATAACCTCGGTCGCGAACAGGTAGTACAACAGCAGCGGCGTGGCGACGACGGTCGCGGCCCACAACGCGGCCGCCACCGAGACGGCGTCGAGGAAGAGCAGAAACTGGACCCCGACCGTATCGGTGGCGACGATGAAGGTCAGCGTCCCCCAGTGTCGGTCGCGGTCCCGTAGATCGGCGAGCGTCCGTCGGGGGAACGCCGCGGTCCGAACGGCGAACAGCGCAAGCAACAACGCGTAACAGGCGACGTTGAAGGCCGCCAGCGGCCGCGCGACGATCGGGACGGCCAGCTCTAAGAAGGCAATCGAGACGATCCCCGTCGACATGACGAATCCGAAGTACGCGGGGTCGAGCGCCTTGAGAGCGCTCCCGAGCGTCGACCCGTCGGCGGAGGCGAACCGGCCGTCCGTCTCGGTTGAACTAGTCATGTCCGTCTCGGGTGAACCAGTCATTACAGTTCCTCAACGTGTGGGCCGGCCCCACCGTACCGTCCGCTGCTGGTCGTTCCGACCGTAAGTGGCTACCGTTACGGGGCGGCGCCTCACGAACTCCCTTCGATGAATGGAGTGGTCTCGCTCGTGACCTCTCTCGTCGTTCGGGTACGAGCCGAACGACCGGTGATTCGTCCCGGGCGTGAATCGCTTCAGGGAGTCCCCTGAGGCGACTATCGGACAAGCGTGAGTCGGCGTCGTCACCGCTGGACGCGATACACGTAGCCGCCGCAGCCGCACTGATCGACGACGCCGGTCTCCGCGTCCGGGTAGCGCTCGCGGATCGGCGCCTCGAGGTACTCGTCGGGGGTCCCGTGGTTCGGATGCGTGACGAGGTTGACGTGGTAGTCGGCGCCCGTCCGATCGACGGCAGCGAGTGCGTGCTCGATCAACGTCTCGCGGTCGTCGGCGTACCGCTCCCCCTCGAGGTTCGCGGACCACGACGCGCCGTGGCGCTCCGTGAGAAACGACGGTAGCGTGTCGTCGGATTCGGCGGCGGGGGTGCGTTCGTCGTCGGACTGCCGGTCCCGTGTGGACATACCAGACATACGAGACGGACGCATCTCCGCATCAGTACGAACATGTTCGTCACGTTTCGGTTCTCGGTGAGTCAGCGCAGTCCGCACCGTGGCAGTCTCAGATGACTCAGGTCGTCACAGATCGGTGGTCCCGGCGTCTTATCCGTCGTCCTCCGCGTCGGGATCGAACTCGATCGGAGTGCGGGGGAGGTCGTCGACGAACTCCCGGACGATCGTGCGTTCGACGCGTTGGAGGGTCTCGCTGCACGTGGATTTCGCGATCCCGACGTGTTCGGCGACCTCGGTCAGCGTACAGGTGCGCGGCACGTCGTAGTAGCCGCGTTCGACCGCCTCGAACAACACCTCTCGCTGCCGTTCGGTGAGCGATTCGCCCGGGTTCAACCGCTGTTGCACGTACTCGACGTCGAACTCCGCGCCGACGCCGCGGAGCATCTCCCCGAAGTCGGCGACGCGCTCGTGCGGCCCGGTGACGTCGATCCGGGCCACCCCGTTCTCGATCTCGACGGGCATCTCGATCGGGATGCCGGCCTGCCGCGCGGCCGCCATCAACAGCGGCGCGTGCGCCTCGACCTGGACGGTGGCGACGCCGTCGCTCAACGCCATCACCGAGACCTCCTCGATCGTGTCGTGGGCCGCTATCGCGTCCAGCATTCCGTCGATGTCGTCGGCGGTGATCTTCACGAGCGCGAATCCCGCGCCGTCGCCGGGGGTCGCAGTAAGCACCTGGATCCGCGCCTCCGGAAACTCCCGAGAGACCTCGCCGATCCACGGTCCGTCCGGGAGATCAACGTTGAGTCGAGCCTTCGCCATACCGTCCGTTCGCCGTCACAGGGGAAATGAATTCGTCTTCGCGCCCCGATCACGACGTCAGTCGCTCCCGCTCTCCCCGTCGGCCGGCCGGACCCTGAACGGTCGCATCATGTCGTGGTCCTCGTGTTCGATCATGTGACAGTGCCACATGTAGTCGCCCGTCTGATCGGAGAACAACCCCTCGTACTCCCCGAAGTGCGCGATCACGTGGACCACGTCGCCCGGATCGACGCTGACCACGTCGTTCCATCCGAGCTCGTACGACTCCGGGCCGTCGAGCGCGTCCGGATCGACCTCGTCTTCGGACGGCTCGTAGTCGGCGGCCGGCTGTCGGCCCAACACCTGGAAGTGAACGAGATGGAGATGTATCGGGTGAGACATCCCCGTGAAGTTGGCGAGACTCCATATCTCGGTGTCTCCGAGCCTCGGGGTCTCGGTGACCGGGTCCGTGAGCTCGAAGCCGGTCTTCTCGTCGCCGGTCCCGAGCGCGTAGCGCGGGCGACCGTACTCGTCCGACTGCCGGGCGAGCGTGAGGTAACGTTCGGTGTCGACGGACTCCGCCGGAATCTCGGGGACTCGCGTCAGTTCGTCCGGGAGCTGCGCGGGCTCCCGTTCGCCTTCCGCGGCCGCCACGTCGACGAGCATGATCTCCGGCAGGGGTTCAGCGCCGTCCGCCTCGACGCCGCTCGCGCCGCGATACGTCGCCGGCGCGTCGTTGTGCAGGAGCAGCGTCTCGCCCGCGTACTCGCTGAAGTCGACGACGACGTCCGCCCGCTGACTCGATCCGAGTTCGAGGCGGTCGGTAGTCTTCGATCCTGCAACACGAGCGGGACCTCGTTGTCGCCCGTCGGGAGGTCGAGCGCTCGCTCGTGGTCGTTCCGGAGGAGATAGAACCCCGCGAGGCCGGCGTAAACGTTCAGTCGCGTGATACCGAGCGAGTGATCGTGGTACCACAGTGTTGCGGGCGGTTGGTCGTTCGCGTAGTAGTAGTCCTTCTTTTCGAAGTCGGGGCCCGTCCGTTCGAAGTCGCGGGTGAACCACGCCTGCGGTTTCCCGTCACTTTCATGTTCGACGTTGCCGCCGTGGAGGTGCGGCACGACGCGGGCGCCCGGCTCGTCATACGGGATGATGTCGTCGTGAATCGTCGGATCCTCGGGGAGCAGGTGTTCGTCCGGCAGGTGATTCTGCCACCGAACATAGATCGGTTCCCCCTGCTCGGCCTCGATCGTCGGCCCGGGAAACTGGCCGCCGTAGCCCCACAGCGTCGTCGGCGGGAGGTCGCGGTGGAGTTTCTGTTCGACCTCGGCCATCTCTACCTCGTAGCGAGGCTGCCCGTCCTTCGTTCCGTTCGGCTCGATGACCCCCGGGCGAGGTACTTCGTCGACCCACCGTTCGAGATCCGGTGACGTATGGGTCGCGTCGGGTGTTTCTCCCCCGTCTTCCGGCTCGTCCGCGGCTACCGGGGCGCCAATACCCTTCCCGGAACAGCCCGCGAGCGCCGCGGCGCCGGTGATACCCACGGCCGCGAGAAACTTCCGCCGAGCGACGTCGCCTCGAGCTCGTCCGACCCTGTCATCCATTACATACACGCTAGCGGGGTCGTCCGGATAGGGGACCGGACGAACCCCACTCTATGAGGCGGGTTCCGAACATGTTCGCCGCCAGAGAGAGGTGCGGGGGACGACTGCCGTTGTTCCGCCACCCATCGGGTGTCTTCGATCTGCGGTCCGTCCCGGAGCGTGGCGTCAAAAGCTGTGTCAATACCCGGAAAGCCGTGGTCACTCGTGTTGGATCTCGATATACCACACGTCGGACCCGCCGGACGTCGTCTCGTACCGGAACCCGCGTTCTTCGAGGACCTGATACAACGGCTCCGGTTCGAAGCTGTTGACCAACAGTAGCGTCTCGCCGCGCGGAAGCGCCTCGAGCTCGGCCATGATATCGCCGAACGGTTCGCCGTCGATCTCGCGTGCGTCCAGGCGTCGATCGGCCTCGGGTCGCTCGGTTGCCATATCAGTTCAAGCGTCGACGAGGGGGTGGGTGTTCCCCCGAACGTATTCGGGCACGCGATCCCCCGCGGCGGTCAACACTCGGTTCCCGCGAACGGGCATCGGTCGGCTCCGTTCGGCGGGGCCGCGGAACACGCGTTTGCCGTACCGTCGACGAGCGCTCGCAGGCGTTCGATCGCCTCGTCCGGAAGGACGTATCCGATACGGTAGCCCGCTTCGAGGGACGGGAGGGTCCGATGGTCGTTTCACTCCGGTTAAAAAGCGTTCCACGGCCGTCGGAGGGTAACATCTTCGGTGGTACTGTCAGGTGTGCGGAGACCGTACCCCATCCCATGGGCGCGATCCCAGGCAACATCGAGACGGACCAACAGCCCCCGATGACGGTCCCGTTACGACATTTCGTCGTCGGGCTCGCCTTCCTCGTCGCGGGGATCGGGGTCGGGATCGGCTTACAGCTGAACGCCGTTCCGGGACTGGGGCGGCTCGCTCACCTCCACCTCCTGTTAGCCGGATGGGTCTGTATCACGATCATGGGTGCGATGACGCAGTTCGTCCCCGTCTGGTCGGGAGCGACCCTCCACTCCCGGCGTCTCGCGAACGTGCAGTTGGGGCTGGTCGTCGCCGGTCTCTCCGGGTTCGTCGTCGCGTTTCTCCGGGTCGAGACGGCGTGGCTCGTCCCGTTCGCGACGCTCATGCTCGTCGGCTTCTGGGTCTTCGCGTACAACATCGTCCGGACGCTCGGCACGGTCGAGGAGTACGACGTCACCGAGCGGCACTTCCTCGGTGCGCTCGGCTTCTTCCTCGTGTTGACCGTTCTCGGCGTCCTCCTCGCGATCGATTTCACGGTTCCGACGTTCTCGCGGGTCGGCGTCGGCCGGTCCGGGGTCGTCGGAGCCCACGCGACCCTCGCCGTCTTCGGTGCCGTGCTCACGACGGTGTACGGGGCGCTCTACCAGCTCGGGACGATGTTCACCCAGACGGAACTCCACGGGATCGACCACCGGCTCCGGTCCCTCGAGGAGGTGGCACATCCCGCCGGAGTGGTCGTGCTCGCTCTCGGTCGACTCGTGGCCAACGCACCCCTCGCGCGGGTCGGCGGCCTGTTGATCCTGTTCGCCGCGTCGGCGTTCTGTCTCATTCTGGCACGCAAGCTGTACGAGATGCGGGTCGAACGGACCCCGATGCACACGCGGTACGTCGTTGCGGTGGGCGCGCTCGCGCTGTGGATCGCCGTCTCGGTGCCCGCGTGGATCGCTGACCCGTTGACGCGTGCACAGCTGCTCGGCGCGGCGAACGCCGGCCACCTGCTGTTGTTGGGGGCGATCGGATTCGTCGTCGTCGGGACGCTCTACCACATCATCCCCTTCGTGATCTGGGTCAACCGGTACAGCGATCTGCTGGGGTTGGAAGACGTTCCGATGATCGACGACCTCTACGACGACCGACTCGCCGCGGCCGACGGGATACTCCTCGGGAGCGGAAGCGCGGTGATCGTCGGCGCGAACCTGTTGGAGGTCACCGGAACGCCGGCGCTCCTCGGCGGGCTGCTAGTGGGCGTCGGCGTCGCGGCGTTCGTGTCCAACATGGTCCTCGTGTTGGTCCGCCACAGCCCTCACTCGGTCGACCGGATCCTCTTTGGCTCGTTCTCGCCGCGCCGGACGGGCGCCCCCGACGAGGCGGCCGAGGAGTGACGACCGGCTCGAACATGTACGGGGGTAGGAGTACCCCTCGCGATCTCGAATGGGCGCACATGCCCAGCTTTCCGTCGCCGTTCGGGTCCGATGACAGCGATCTGTTCGACGGGTACGACGAGTTCGTTTCGGATCACGTCCCGAGGCCGGGCGAGTTCCTCGAGGCTCACGACCTGCTCACCGGGGCGGACCACGTCGCGTTTCACCGCCTCACGCGCGACTGCTTCGAGGAGCGAAAGGTGTACGACATGACGTTTAACTACAACCTCGCCCGGCTGAACCTCGACACGCGCCACACGGGCGCCGGCTACCGATACGCCGTCGAACGCGACGACGCCGACGACGCCGTCGAGTCGGAAGGCGTCGACCGCGTGCTCCGCGCGGAGTTTACGCCGACGACGCCGTTCTGTCCGCAGACCCACACGCTGACGATCGGGTCGTTCCGCGCGTGGAACGGGCTCACGGAGAGGCACGAGTACGACCTCGTCCGCGTCCGCGCGGCACCGATGCATCACCAGAGCGAGGCGATCAACGAGCAGCTCGCCGACCTCGAAGAAACGTACCTCGAGACGGGAGACGTGACGGCCGACCCCGAGGGCGGTTCCGAAATCGGGTCGAACCCGATGGAGCGGTCGATGGAGAACGAGGGGCCGAGTCGCGGATCGACGGACGCTCCGTTCTGAACGGGCTGGACCGCCGGGGCAGGAGCCACTGCGGGGTCGATGACGCGCTCCGCGATTTCGCTCCGGATCAGTCCGCCTTCGAAACCGCCTCGTCAGAACGGTGGGTTCGGATCCTCCGAGACGGCTGGGTCACCGCCGTGTGCTTCGGCCTTCCCGATCAGTACTCTGAACTCGCCGGGATCCCGCTTGCGGTACTCCCAGTGGAACTCCGGGCCCGCCTCGGCCTCGAACTGGTGGTAGAGCGGCTTCGGATCGTGGTCGTTCACCAGCACGAATCCCTCTCCGTCGTCGAGGTCCGCGTACGCCTCGAAGATCCGCTCGTGGCGCTGCGCGGGTGGGAGGTCGCGGACGTCGAGCTCCGCCGTCCGCTCCAGTGTCTCGTCGGACGCTTCGGCGGAGTCCCCGTCATCGCCGGCCGTCGCCGACGTGCGATCCTCACCGTCGGACGAGGAGTCGCTTCGCTCGGCCTTCGTGATCTGTACCCGACAGCGACCGGGCTCCGTTTCGACTACCTCCCAGTCGAACGCGTCACCGTACTGCTTCCGAAACTCGCGACGGAGCGGCCGCGGCTCGTGCGGAGCGACGAGCTCCATCGTCTCCCCGTCGGGAATCATGCCGTACCGGTGATGAATCGTCTCGTGGCGGTCCGGTTTCGGGATCTCTCGGACGTCGTACCGCGTGATCACGCCCTCGTCGTCGGCCGTCGAGGCGTCGGTCTTCACGATCTCGACGCGCCACTCGCCCGGCTCGCGACTCGCGTACTCCCACTCGATGACGTCGCCGTGCATCGATCGGAGTTCGTAGTAGAGCGGCTTCGGGTCGTGGTCGTTCACCAGCACGAACCCCTCGCCCGCTCCCAGCCGATCGAACGCGTCGAGCAACACCTCGTGTCGCCGCTGCGGGATCAGGTCGCGCACGTCGAACGTCCCAAGCTCCCCGTCGCCGAGGGGTCCTCGTTTGAACACCCGAACCTCGCGTGGTTCCGCGTCGGGGTCCTCGTGGTCCCAGTCGAGCGCGTACTCCCGTTCGATCTGATACCGGATCAGGTGAGCGTCGATATCTCGATCGGAGACAACGAGCAGTTCGGTATCCGGTTCGATCTCGTCGAGCGCGTCGTAGATCCGGCCTCGAAACTCGCGAGGCGAGGAGTCCTGCAGGTCGGTTTCGGTGGTCATCACTCGGATCGAACACGGTCGCGAAGCGGGATGGTCTCTCAGCCGAACCCGTTCGGGGGACGCATTAAACGAGACGGAGTCGAGGAATGAACTATCGAATGCTCACCGGTCCGACACCGAGGTCCCGGCCGCTTTCGGAAGAGGCTCCCCGTTCATGAACTCGGTAACGCTTTCGCGAACGATCGACGCGCCACCGTCCGTCGTCCGCGAATCGATGAACCGGATCGATCCGTTCATGCGAGCGTCGGGCTTCGATGAGGTCCGCGTCGACGGCGACACGGTCCGCGTCGCGAACGAGGTGGGGATCGCGACCATCGAACTCACGCTCGAACTCGTCGACCGTCCCGACGCCGACCTCGCCTACGAGCAGCGCGAGGGCATCTTCGAGGAGATGCGGACGGCGTACACCGTCACGCCGGTCCACGACGGGAGCGAGGTGGTCGCGACGACGGAGTTCGCGCTCGACGTCGCGATCGTCGGGGACGTGCTCGATTCGACGGTTATCAGCCGGCAACGGAAAGCGGAACTCACAGCCCAGTTCGACTGGCTCGAAGACGCCGTTTAAGCTGTCGCTGGTATATCGAAACGCGGCGCGACGCGGCGAATCCGTTGTCGGTGTGGTCTCTCCGTCACGTTGACTCCGTCGAGACCGGCAACGACATCAGAGAACGCGATTGGCCGGTTCGTCGCCGGCGCGGAGTCGGCGGACGTTCTCGCGGACGATCGCCGCGACGTGGTCGACGTATTCCCGGGTGAAGGCGCCGCAGTGCGGAGAGACGATCACGTCGTCCATCTCCCAGAGCGGCGAGGAGTCGGGAAGGGGTTCGGTCTCGAACACGTCCAGAGCCGCCCCGGCGACGTCGTCGTCTTCGAGCGCCGCCACGAGCGCCGCCTGGTCGACGACGCCGCCGCGCGCCACGTTCACGAGGTACGCGTCCTCGCGCATGGCCGCGAGCACGTCGCCGTCCACCAACCCTCGCGTCTCGTCGGTGAGCGGGACCGCCAGCACGACGAAGCGGGCGTCCGCCACCGCCGTTTCCAGTTCGGACGGCGTGTAGACGCGGTCGACCCCCGGTTCCGGGACGGGCGTTCGACGGACGCCATCGACGTCGAGGCCGAGCCCGGTCAATCGATCGACGATCCCTCGGCCAAGACCGCCGAGACCGACGACACAGGCCCGTTCCCCAGCGACGGTCCAGGCCTCGTCCCACTCCGGTTGCGACCAGTCCCCCCGTTGCTGGTTCGCCACGTGGTCGTGCAGGCGACGGGCGAACGCGAGCAGGTACCCGGCGACGGTCTCGCCGATCGCGTCGCCGTGGATCCCGGTGCTGTTCGTGAGCGTGACGTTCGCTTCGCGGAACGACTCGCGCGGGAAGCGGTCGACGCCGGCCTGCACGGAGTGGACCCACTCGACCTCGTGGAACCGCTCGCGATGGGCGAACGTGACGACGCCGTCGCAGGCGTCCGGCACGGGTCCACGTTCGTCGAGGACCGTCGTCTCGACCGACAGGTCAGAGAGTCGATCGATCAGTACCTCCGGCGGGAAGAGGGTCGAAACCGACGGATCCGCTCCGAGCGTGTCCAGCTCCATACCGTCATCAGCAGCGGTCATCATTTAATACGTTTTGCGAACGGCTTCGGCGACTGGCGGGACGTTCGACCCGTCGAGGGTACGCATCGTCGTCATTTATTAGTGGGATCAAACTCGTCGCGTCGGATCCCCTCTCGGACCGGATCGTGTTCCGCGTCGGTCGGGGGCGGCGCGGTGACGAGCACGGCTTCGAGGCGCGCGTCGTCGTCGGCCTTCACCCCGCGCTCGGTCCCGGCCTCCGCGACGACGACGTCGCCGGGAGCGACAGCGTGCTCGGTGTCGCCCTCTCGGACCGTTCCCGTCCCGGACTGGACCGTAATCGTCACGTCGCTCTCGGGGGCGTGAACGGGGATGAACTGCCCCGGTTCGAAGTAGCCGCAGACGACCTTCGAGCGGTCGCTCCGGAAGACCTCGCTCGTCGAGAACTGCGCCTCGTCGTACGTCCGCTCCGCGTCGAGGCTCGTCGCCGGCACGTCACTCACCCCCGCGGAACGAGCCGCATCGGCCGGGCGAGCGGCGAACGTTGGTCGCGTCCTGTTCGGTCGGTGGCGTCGATGAACCCGTCACGTTCGGATCCACGGGTCTCGGCGGGGTGTGGCTGTGCCCGAACGTGTTCGTCTCAACACGGATGCGGAGGCGTCGCGAACGCTCGGACGCATGCCACGACTAGACGTTCGCGACATTCCGCCGGTGAACAGACACGACCGGATTCACGCGGAGTTCGACGGGATGGACCCCGGCGAGACGCTCACCATCGTCAACGACCACGAACCGAAACCGCTGTACTACGAGATGGCCGCGGAGGTGCCCGCGTTCGACGAGGAGGGGTACGAGGTCCGGCGGGACGCGCCGGACGAGTTCGTCGCCGAGTTCCCGAAAGTAGAGCCCTGAGGCAGCGGTCACTCGTCCGGTGAGACAGCCGCCTCACCGTCCGCGTCGAACAACCGCGCGAGGGTCCGCACCGTCGCGTCGCCCGGCCCCGATCCCTCCAGCGCAGCCTCTGGGCGCGCCGTTATCCGACGACGGAGGACGGCCCCGAGGTGCCGGACCGTCTCCCGCTGTTCGTCGGTGAGGTCGCCGCGCGCCTCGAGCTTGGAGACCGCCTCCTCGACCTCGCGGCGCTGTATCCGCTCGGCTCGGCACCGGAGCCGCCGCCGGACCCTCTCCGGATCGACTCGCGCGCCGGTCGACGAGTCGGAGCGCGCATCGGTCGACGAGTCGGAGCGCGCATCGGTCGGCGAGTCGGGTCGCGCGTCGGTGCGTTCGAGTGCCACACCGGTACCTCGACCCCGGCACCGGTGAGGGTTCCCTCGAACGTGTTCGGGGTCCCCGCCGCGACGGGCACACACTCAAGTTCTCGCCGGGAGAGACCGGCGTATGGACTCCGCCCGCTTCCTGTTCGTCTCCGCCGACGCAGCGCTGATCGCCGACCTCGCGTGGCAGGTCCACCGCGAGGGCCACGACGTGAAGTACTACATCGAAGCCGAGAGCGACCGGGAGATCGGCGACGGCTTCGTGCCGAAAACGGACGACTGGGAGGCCGAGGTCGACTGGGCCGACGTCGTCGTGTTCGACGACATCTGGGTCGGCTCCGACGTCGGCACCGGCGCGCTCGCCGCCGAACTCCGCGAGGAGGGGAAAGCGGTCGTCGGCGGGACGCCGAACACCGATCACCTCGAAGAGGATCGGGGATATGCGATGGAGGTCCTGGAGGACCACGGTGTCGACACGATCGAACATCACATCTTCCGCGATTTCGACGAGGGTATCCGACACGTCGAAGAGAACCCCGCCCCGTACGTCATCAAACCGCTCGGCGAAGTCCAGAACGTCAAACGGCTGCTGTACGTCGGGAACGAGGACGACGGGAGCGACGTCGTCGAAGTCCTCCGAGCGTATAAGAAGGCGTGGGGGCACCGTATGAAAGGGTTCCAGCTCCAGCGGAAGGTCGAGGGCGTCGAGATCGCTATCTGCGGGTTTTTCAACGGTGACGAGTTCATCGACCGAGTGAATTTCAACTTCGAGCACAAGAAGTTGTTTCCGGGGAATATCGGCCCCTCCACCGGCGAGATGGGAACGTCGATGTTCTGGGGAGGCCAGAACAAACTCTTCGAAGAGACCTTCGGGAAAATCGAAGGCTGGCTCGCCGACGAGGGGTACGTCGGAAGCATCGACATCAACTGCATCGTGAACGAGGACGGCATCTACCCGCTGGAGTTCACGCCGCGGTTCGGCTACCCGACGATCGCGTTACAGGAAGAGTCGTTCGAGTCGTCTACCGGCGAATTCTTCTACGATCTCGCGCACGGCAACGACCCCGAGCTGACAGTTCACAACGGCTACCAGATCGCCGTTCGCGTCGTGCTCCCGCCGTTCCCGTTCGACGACGAGCAGACGTACGACGAGAACTCCCGGAACGCGGCCGTGGTGTTCGAAACGGAGCGCCGCGACGGGAGTCACGCGAGCGGAGCGAGCGTGACGTCTTCGGGGGTCGCCCCCGACGGAATCCACATCGAGGACGCGAAGCGGGTGGACGGACAGTGGCGCGTCGCCGGCGACAGCGGAATGCCCATCGTGGTGACCGGCAAAGGGGAGACGATGCAGGCGGCCCGCGAGCAGGCGTACGATCGGATCGATGAGATCGTGATGCCGAACATGTACTACCGCGACGATATCGGCGAGCGATGGATCAACGGTGACGGTGACCGCCTGCAGGCGTGGGGATACCTCGGACCAGGCGGGGAGTGAAGCTGCGTTGGGGTATGCGGCCCACGGCTCACACCGACGTCCGGCCCTCCACGACTTTTTAACCGTCCGGGTCCACCACTCGCGGTATGGCGAAGTACTCGACGGGCGGTGGCGGCGGCGGCGACGACGGCGACGCCTGTGAGCTCTGCGGGCGGGAGACCTCGAATCTTCAGCGGGCCACGGTCGCCGGCGCGAAGCTGCTGGTGTGCTCGGACTGCCGCCCGCACGACGACGCGGGCAACGCGCCGACGGGCCAGGGCGGCTCGGGAGGCGACGGCGGCGGACGCGGCGGGAGCTCCGGCGGAAGCCCCGGCGGCGCCAGCGCCGAATCGAGCGGTCCGGAGAGCCGGAAGAAGGAGCTCGCGCGGAAGCAGGCGAAGATGTACGACTCCGCGACCGGCGACTCCAAGCACTGGGAGGAGGGCGGCACGAGCTACGAGTCCGACCGGCTCCCGTACCTCGTCTCCGGATACGGCGACGACGTGGCGGCGGCCCGCCGGGAGGCCGGCCTCACCGTCGAGGAGCTCGCCGAGGAGCTCGACGTCGACGAGGACGACGTGTTCGCGGTGGAGGACGGCCGGGCCGCGACGGCCGGCGTCGGCGGCTCCGTCGTCCGCGCCCTAGAGGAGCGGCTCGGCGTCGAGATCGTCGACGAGTGAGCTAGGCTCCGTCGAATCCAGTCGCGCCGCGTTACTCTTTCGGCGGCGCCGGCACCGCGAGCACCGGACGGTCGCTCCCGAGGATGACGTCCTGGGTCACGCTGCCGAAGACGGCCTTCCCCGACGGCCGGCGCTTGCGGCCGGAGACGCAGATCGCGTTCGGGTCGACGTCGTCGGCGGCCGCGAGCAGCTCGTCGGCCGGGTCGCCGCTCGCCTCGTAGTGGACGCAGGTGACCCCCGCGTCTTCGAGCGTCTCCCGGGCGCGGCGCACGGCCGACAGCTGATGGACCGAGGCCCCCTCGGGGTTGTCTCGGAACACGTGACACAGGGTCGCCTTCGTCTCGTCGGCCGCGTGCGGGAGGTCGGCGACGGCCTCCGCCTGCGCGACCGCGCGTCGGTCCGCTCCGTTGTCGATCCCGATGAGAACATCGTACATACCTCCACGTTCGCGGACGACCCTTATAAACGGTGGCAGGTGTTCCCGTCCGTCGCCACCGATCCTCCCACGCCTTTTACTCGATGCCGGCGAACGCTCTCGCATGATCACGGTCAAGGACACCGTCCACGACCACATCGAGATCGACGGTGTCGCCGCGGAGCTGATCGACACGCCCGCCGTCCAGCGCCTCCGCCACGTGAAACAGCTCGGGACGGTCCGACTCGTCTACCCCTCCGCGAACCACACTCGGTTCGAGCACAGTCTCGGCGTCTACCACCTCGCCAGCCGCGCGCTCGATCACCTCGGAATCGCCGGAAAGCGGGCCGAGCGGATCGAGGCGGCGGCGATGCTCCACGACGTGGGGCACGGCCCGTTCAGCCACAACCTGGAGTCGCTCACCCACCGCCGCACGGGGAAGTACCACGACGACGTCGAGGAGCTGCTCGCGACCGGCGCGGTCGGTGACGTCCTCCGCGACCGCGATCTCGACCCGGACCGGATCGCCGGGATCGTCGCCGGCGAGGGGCCCTACGCCGGGCTCGTCTCGGGCGAGCTCGACGTCGACCGGATGGACTACCTCGTGCGCGACGCCTACCACACCGGCGTCCCCTACGGCACCATCGACACCGAGCGGTTCGTCCGCGAGCTGACGTTCGTGGAGCGGGAGCGGGTCGCCGAGGGAGCCGGTTCGGTCGGAGACGGCCCGGACCGCGACGGGCCGGAGCTCGTCCTCGACGAGGGGAACGTCCAGACCGCGGAGAGCCTCCTGCTGGCCCGCGCGCTGATGAACCCGGTCGTCTACACCCACCACGTCGCGCGCATCTCGAAGGCGATGCTCCGGCGGGCCGCGAGCGAGCTCCTCGACGCGACCGGGACGACGGCCGCCGAGCTCCGACGCATGGACGACCACGACTTCCTCGCCGCGATCCGGGACTGCCGGGCGACCGCAGAGCTCTCCCGGCGCTACGACGAGCGGGACCTGTACAAGCTGGCGGTGTGGGCCGAGTACGACGACGCGCCCGAACGCGTCCACGAGGCGGACCACGCGACCGAGGTCGTCTTAGAGCGCGAGATCGCCGAGGAGGCGGGCGTCGCCCGCGAGCACGTGATCCTCGACGTGCCGCCTGAGCCGTCGATGCGCGAGTCGACGGCGCGCGTGACGGTCAACGGCGAGGTCCGCCGGCTCGAACGGCAGTCGCCGCTCGTCTCCGCGCTCCGGACCGCACAGCGCAACCAGTGGCGCCTCGGCGTGTACGCCCCGGAGCCGGCCACCGACCGCGTCGGTCGCGCAGCCGCCGACGTGCTCGGACTCGATCCGGACGGGCTCGTGACCGAGGTGCGCGGGGCGATGCCGACGACGCTCGACGAGTTCGAGTAGGCGAGCGGCGCCCCGGACTCTCCGCCGATCCGTTCCCGTGGCGTTTTAACCTCGGGCTGGCGACCGTGAGGTATGCATCTGGAGGGGACGATACTCCTCGGCGAGGCGTTCGACCCCGTCGAGGGACGGGTGGTCGTCGACGACGGGGAGATCGTCCGGATCGAGGAGGCGTCGGTCGAGAGCGACGACGTGGTCCTCCCCGCGTTCGTCAACGCGCACACTCACATCGGCGACTCCATCGCGAAGGAGGCCGGCGAGGGCCTCTCGCTCGACGAGCTGGTCGCGCCGCCGGACGGGCTCAAACACCGGCTCCTTCGCTCGGCGAGCCGCGAGGAGCTGGTGGCGGCCATGGCGCGGACGCTCCGGTACATGGAGTCGACCGGCACCGGCACCTTCCTCGAGTTCCGCGAGGGCGGCGTCGACGGCGTCGCGGCGCTGCGGGACGCGGTCGCCGGCGACGGCGTCGAGTACGGGGAACGGGCGATCGACCCGGTCGTGTTCGGCCGCGACGACCCCGACGTGCTCTCGGTCGCCGACGGCTACGGCGCCTCCGGCGCCCGCGACGCCGACTTCGACGCGGTGCGGCGGGAGACCCGCGAAGCGGGGAAGCTGTTCGGGATCCACGCCGGGGAGCGCGACGCCGACGACGTCAACCCCGCGATGGACTTAGACCCTGATTTCCTCGTCCACATGGTCCACGCCGAGCCGCTCCACCTCGAACGGCTCGACGACCGCGGC
>SDGW01000418.1_pt1 | contig 18009 bp, 20 predicted proteins | sample 2873831 | NCBI WGS metagenome assembly SDGW01 (sample SAMN08132700, study PRJNA421101) | hypersaline lake metagenome | isolation source: celular fraction 0.22 microns magnesium sulfate-rich crust from ephemeral... | place: Spain: Penahueca Lagoon, Toledo | collected 2011-07
GGACGCGACCGAGGCCGCCGAGGCCCACGGCGGCGATGGAGGTGGACATATCGAAACTGCACGACTGCGGCCGGATAACGGTTGCTGCGGATCTGTTGGGGCATTAAGTGTCCGCGGCTGCGTCACGGCGGTCCCGCGCTACAGCGCCGTCGCGCCCGCGGCGACCGGCAGCGCGACGCCGGTGACGAAGCGTGCATCGTCGCTCGAGAGCCACATGAACGCCGCGCTCACGTCTTCGGGCTGGATGATTTCGTCTAAGAGGTTGTCGGGACCCGACTGCTCGGCGATCTCGGCGATGTCGTCGTCGATACTCTCGACGATGCCGCTCGTCATCTCCGTGTCGACGGCGGTCGGACAGACCGCGTTGACCGTGATGTCGTGGGGCGCGAGTTCGACTGCGAGCGTCTTCGTCAGGCCGACAATGCCGTGCTTCGCGGCGGTGTAGTGGCCCAGCCCCGGCGAGGCGACGAGCCCCGCCGTCGAGGACGTGTTGACGATCCGGCCGCCCTCGCCGCGCTCGATCATGTGTCTCCCGACGTGTTTCGCAGTGAGCCACATCCCCTTGAGGTTCACATCGACCGCGAGGTCCCACGTCTCCTGATCGAGTTCCAGCAGTCCGCTCACGGGGGCGACGCCGGCGTTGTTCGCCAGCACGTCGATCCCGCCGAACTCGGCGACCGCGGTCTCGACCGCCGCCTCGATCTCGGCCTCGTCGGTGACGTCCATCTCGAGGCCGATCGCGTCCGCGCCGCGCTCCTCGGCGAGTGCGACCGTCTCCTCGAGTTGCTCGCGGCCGGAGAGTTCGTACGTCGATGCGTCGGCGGTGTCGCAGACGTCCGTCGCGACGACGTCCGCGCCGTTCTCGGCGTACCGGAGGACGTGCGATCGGCCCTGCCCGCGGGCCGCTCCCGTGACGAGCGCCGTCGTGCCGTCGAAGTCGTACGTTGCCATCGGACGGTGTGGTCGACCACGGCCACCGCCATAGTGGCGGACCCTGCAGTGTACCGCCGACGGCGGCGCTCCCCTCAGATCACCGTACTCGGACGGCATGGCCACGGCAGTCCTTTTTGGCACGAGCCCTCGTCTCCACTGACTGTCCGCCGTGTACATCGTCATCGCCGCCCACGACCTCTACCCCGATCCGGGCTCGGGCGGGTCGGGCCGGTACGTCTACGAGACGGGTCGGCGGCTCGTCGAGCGCGGCCACGACGTGTCCGTGTTGACCCGCCGGCGCGGCGATATCCCCACGCGGGAGACCGTCGCCGGCATGGACGTCCACCGCTACGACCTCGAGATAGCCGAGCGAAACGCCCTCGCGATCGGGTGCCAGCTTCCACGGTCGCTGTCGCAGGCGGCCGACCAGGTCGGCGGGATCGCGTCGCACGACCGGCCGGACGTGCTCAGCCTTCAGGGGCCAGTAACGGGCCCGCTATTGTCGGCGCTCGCCGACGATTCGATCTCGCGCTCGTGTACCTTCCACAGCGCCTGGCCGACGGAGTACCGCATCCGGACCCGCTCGAGCGACCAGAACGACGTCCGCCGGGAACTCAACGCCCGACTTCGTCACGCGATCGAAACGCGCGCCCTCGCCGCGTGCGACGGCATCGTCACGCTCAGCGCCTTCATGCGCGACCGCCTCCTGCGGACCTACGACGGCGTCGGCGAGCCGGCCGTGATCCCAGGTGGCGTCGACCTCGAGCGGTACGCGCCCGACGTCGCCGGGACCAACGCCGGGGGCGAGCTGCCCGTCGACCTCGAGACCGATACCGCCGACGAGCCGGCGACCGCCGACGGCGGCGTCCGCGAGACGTTCGCGGACTCTTACGCCACCACGCCGTCGCTTCCGGGCGACCCCGCCTTCCTGACCGTCCGCCGACTCAGCGAGCGTATGGGCCACGGCCTGTTGTTCGAGGCGTTCGCGACCGTCCGCGACCACCGTCCCGAGGCCCGTCTGTACGTCGCCGGCGACGGTCCCCTGCGCGAGCGCCTCGAGCGGACGGCCGTGCGGCTCGGGATCGACGACGCCGTTACCTTCCTCGGCTACGTGCCCGACGACGACCTGCCGGCGACTTACGCCGCGGCCGACTGTTTCGTCCTCCCGACGACCGAACTCGAGGGGTTCGGCCTGGCGACGCTCGAGGCGCTCGCCGCCGGGACGCCGGTGCTGGGCACCCCCGTCGGCGCGACGCCGGAGGTGATCGGCGGTCTGTCCGCGCTCGAGGAGTTCCGCGGCCCGGCGCTGGCTCGGTCGGTCGAGGCCGACGCCCTCGCGGACGGTATGCGCGAGTGGGCGTCGCTCTCGACCGCCGATCGCGACGCGGCGGGGTGGGCCGGCCGGCGCTACGTCGAGCGGCGCTACCCGTGGGAGCGAACGGTGACGGCCCTCGAGACCCACTTCGAGACGCTCGCGGACTGATCAGTCCGTCTCCGATGCGTCTTCGGCCCCCACGCCGACTGGACGCGTCGCCGTCGTCGGAGCCGGGGACGCGAGCAGCTCGTCGATGATCGATCGGAACTGCTGTTTGAACCGCCGTCGGCCGAACCGGCGGCGGATTTCGGTCGGCGACATTCGGAGGTCTCGCTGGAGTTCCGGATCGTCCATCACACTCGCGATATTCTCGATCGCCTCCTCGAGCGAGCCGTAGAGTAACTCCGACCGGTCGCGGACGACGGCGTGCTGGCCGCCGGTCTCGGGGACGAACGTGACCGCGCCAGCGGCGACGAGTTCGGCGACGGCCATCCCGAAGTGTTCGTACTGTTTGCCGTGGATACCGTAGCGGTGGCCACAGGCCAGTTCGACCAGCCGCGAGTGGGAGACCTCGCCCTCGAGGAAGACGTACTCGCGATCGGTGGCCATCGACTCGATCTCGCTGCGGTACTCCTCGTCGACCGTCGGGCCGACGATATGGAGGTGGGTATCGTGACCTCGCTCTCGAACCCCGTCGGTGATCTCGATCAGTTCGCGGATGCGCTTGCTGCGCTCGATCCGACCGATCGTGACGACGCCGTCCTCGCGGTCGGCCCACGGTTCGGGATCGAACTCGCTCGTGTCGATCGGCGGGTGCAGGATCCGCGGTCGAACGCCGTAGGCCTCCTCGACGGCGTCGGCCGTCCACTCGGAGTTAGCGAACACGACGTTCTGCCGTAGGTTCTCGAGCTCGACGCCACCGATTCGGGTCGCGAGGCGTTCGTAGAAGGAGTCCTCCTCGACCGTCGGATGGAAAATGTGGTCACGATTCTCGAGGTTGACCGACCAGTCGAACGGGAAGTGAACGTACTGGACGGCGTCGGGCCCGAGTCCCAGTTCGTTGATCGTGCTAACGAGGAGATCGAACTGGTCCGCGTGCCGCCGGGCGTAGCGCCCGAGTAAGGCGTTCTGGAGGACGTAGTACTGCAGCCCGTAGCGGTCGTTCATCGCCGGTGCCAGCAGGCCCGCCCGCCGGACCGTCACCGAGTCGACAGCGGTGTTGAAGTACGCGTTGAGTTCGTCGAGATCCGGCTCGGTCAGGGTGAGTAGGGTGACTTCGTGGTTGTCCTGCAACGCCTCGAGCACGTTCATGCTGACGGCCTCTCCTCCGCCTTTCGACATGAGATCCATGTGGACGACGCCGATTTCGGCCATCGTATCAAACCGAACAAATTGACGGTCGGTGGCTCCTAATAGTTGCTACAGGCAATGGGAAGGGGCTCGCGGTTCGGTCAGTTCGAAAATGTAAGGTGGACACGAACCGAGAGTTGGTGGAATACATGCGTGGTGATCGAAAATTACGAGGACGGTCGGCGGCCGTCTCTCGACGAGAGACGTGGGCTTCGCCTCTACCCATCACCCCGCTCACATCTCCCGATCTCCGATTAGTCGATCGTCTCTTCGCACCCTCCAGACCGGGGCCACGGAACGCCGGGAGATCGTAGAACGGTTTCGCGAGGGACTTACACGCAGCTCGCGACCTCGAACGTGCTCGACGAGGGGGTCGACGTCCCCGACGCGAACGTGGCCGTCGTCCTCTCGGGCAGCGGCAGCGAGCGGGAGTTCACGCAGCGGCTCGGACGGGTTCTGTGGCCGAAAGGCGGCGATTCCGAGCAGGAACCGTCGAGCGACGGGAACGCGGCCGAGGCCGCTCGAGTCGGCCGGGCCGTCCTCGACGAGATCGTCAGCGCCGATACGTCGGCGGAGAACGTCGCCGACAGGCGGCGGTAGCGTCGGGTCCCTGCGACTGCGCTCGCGTCTCATCGTCTCTAACTGATCAAATAGCAATAATTAACTGGTGAGGGGACAGAACCGAACGCAGAATGGAGGTGAACTACGTCGCAGGGCTCGGGGTGCTCCTGCTCGCGGCCGTTCTCGGCGGGCTCGTCGTCGTGATCGCGATCCGGAGCGGGCTGGCGACGAATTTCTCGATCCTGATGGAACAGGAGGGACTCGAGCGGCCCACCATCGCAGGAATCTGTTTCGTTGGGGTCGGCGGTATCGTCATCGCGTTCGCGACCGGCTCGCCGCCGGTCGGCGAGGGGGCGACGCTGGCGTCCACGCTCGGCACGGTATTCTTTCTCGCGGGAACGGTCATGGCCGGCTGGGCGATCGGCCGGGTGCCGCAGTATCGAGAGTTCTCGTCCGTCGACGCGACGGCCGTCCGCGACTGTGGGGTCGGCGACACGGTCGCGCTCAGCGGAACGGTCGACTCCGACGGCGGTCTCGTCTCGCCGTGTACGGAAACGCCTTGCGTCGCGTACGACGCGCGGATCGAAACCAAGGCCCGGAATCTGGGTCACTCGACGAGCTTCTGGGTCGTCGACGACCGACGGGCCGACTGCCACCCGTTCGAAGTGGCCGACGACACGGGGAGCGTCGCGGTCGATCCGACCGACGCGCGCGTTCGGCTCCCCGTTCGGTCGCTCTCGGAGCCGGACACGTCGACGGTGTTGCTGCGTCGCGTCCTCGAGGGGGTGACCGTCGATCCCGACGCCCCGAGCAGTCGGCGCGCCGAAGGAGTGCTCGAGTCCGGCGATCCGGTCCGCGTACTCGGCAGCGTGGTCGACGGCCGATCGATCGAGGGTAATCGGTCGGGACTGGCAGTCGATGCGAGTGCGGTCGCCGTCGGCCCGAGCGGCGAGCGGTCGCTTCGACGAACAGTGCGGCGAGACGGACCGCTCGGACTCGGATTCGCGCTCGTCGGCGGGCTGCTCATGCTCTTCCCGTTCCTGCTCTTCTGACCCGCTGACCGGTCAGACGTAGCCGTCCACGTTCCACTCGCGGCCGAGTTCGGCGCGCTCGTCGGTGTCGAACGAGCCGCGCTCGAAGATCGTCACGCGGCCGGTCTCCTCGCTCAGCGTCACCGTCGCGATCACGTTCGGCCGCTGGGAGGTGTCCAGCGTGCTCATGTGTCGCGACCCCATCCAGTCTTCGTACTCGGTGCGGCCGCCGTCGGCGTCCTCGAGGTCGCCGGGGACGAGATCGCGAAAGCGGACCATCTGCTCCTGAACGACGCCATCGACGCTGACGACGACCGCGCCGTCCCGGGTCATCGCGACTTCCTGCGCCATCTCGAAGAATGTCTCGAGATCGAGACAGACCGTGCGACAGCGGTCCGTCGGCCACGTATTGCGCCCCATCGGATCCGCGAAGTCCGCGACGGTCGGTCCGGTGACGACGGCGACGTACATGCCGGGCCCCTTGACGTACCGGTCGCCCCACCGATCGAAATCCAGGCTGATCCCCTCGAGGGTGAACCGGACGCAGTCGATCAGCTCCCGGACGCCGTCGTGGGTCTCGTACGCGATTCGGAGATCCGAATCGTCCATAGGGACCGTACAGGATCGGCGACCGTAATCGCGCTGCCTGAACGATAGCAGGAAACAGAGGGTGCCGCATCGAAGCCGGCACTTGATTTCGTATCGTTGTGCTGGATATTCCCTCCCGAATGTCCTCCACCGAACGCGATCTCATCGATCGAATTGGCCGCCCGCTCGTCGTCGCCGTCCTCGTTTATTTGACGACCTTTGCTCTCGGCGTCGTCCTGAGTGTGCTCGGAGGGTCGATGCATCCGTTACTCGCACTCGGACTCAGTACTGCGATCGTCTGTGGTGGACTGGCGGTCTACTACGTCCGTCGGCCGAACGAATCGTTTCTCTAGGCTGATTCCCGTTTCGTTCGATACGGGACACGCACACGCCAGATCGGCCCGAAAAGCCACCGACTACCGAGACGGTGGCGAACGGCGACCGATTCTCCACTCGGCAGGCCGCCTGAGCCGACCGATCACACTGACCCCTACCGCCGTCCGGGCCACTTTTGCCCACGCCGCACCGATTTCACGCAGATGCTGACGAAGGACCTGTTGCGCGTCTCGCGGGCTGGCGGCGGCTACCACCCGCAGTTCGCCGGCCGCGAACACCGTCCGCTCGCGGCCCGCGTCATCGGCACGTACCAGGGTCACGTCGGCGAGCCGCGGTCGGCGCTCGAGGAGGCGCTCACCGACCTCGAGCGCGACGCGGACGATTTCAAGCTCGCGCGCGGGTTCGCGGCGCTGCTCGAGCGGGAGGCGACCTTCGAAACCGACGCCGAAATCGAGCCCGAACGGGCGCGCAAAGCGGCCTTCGAGGCCGCCGAAGCGGTCGGCGTGGTCACCGAGGACGAACGCGCGATGGCGCTCGATCGGGCGAGCGACTCCCTCGGCGCGTCGGCGGACGACCTCGAGGCCGCGCTCTACGCCGACCTCGAGGAGCGACAGGTCCTGACGGCGGTCGAGCCGCGCTGGGACCCCGACGGACTCATCGCGCAGTACAACCTCTCGCTGGCGCAGACGGCGCTGTTCGACGCGACCGAGGTCCGGGTGCGCTCGAGCGATCCCAAGGCGCTGATCTCGGCGATCAAACGCCTGCGGCTGATGTACGAGATCCGGCGACTCGAGGACGGCTCCGCGGCCGGAGATGGGGAGCTGTCGGAGCGCGAGGTCGTCGTCACCGGCCCGACGCGGCTCTTTCGCGCGACCCGGCGGTACGGCACCCGATTCGCGCGGCTCCTGCGGACGGTCGCGAGCGCCGACGAGTGGCGGCTCGAGGCGACCATCGACGATCGGGGTACCGAGCGAACCCTCGAGCTGTCCCACGAGGATCCGATCCGAGTGCCCGACGCCGAGCCGGTCGCGGACGTGTCGTTCGACAGCGGCGTCGAGGCCGACTTCGCGGCCCGCTTTTCGAATCTCGATCTCGACTGGGACCTCGTGCGCGAACCGGAGCCGCTCGCGACGGGAACGCAAGTGATGATCCCCGATTTCGCCTTCGAGTACGAACACGGGGACTTCCGCGTCTACTTCGAGATCATGGGCTTCTGGACACCCGAGTACGTCGAGAAGAAGCTCGCGCAGCTCGCCGACCTCGAGGACGTGGACATGCTCGTCGCCGTCGACGAATCGCTGGGCGTCGGCGAGGAGATCGTCGCCCGCGACCACCGGGCGATTCCCTACTCGGGGTCCGTCCGGCTCAAAGACGTCGCGGACGTCCTCCGCGAGTACGAACGCCAGCTGGTCGCCGAGAGCGCGGCCCGGATCCCCGACGAGTTGCGACCGGACGAGGACGCGATCGCGCTGGACGCGCTGGCCGAACGCCGCGGCGTGAGCGCGGACGCCCTCGCGGACAAGTCCTTCCCCGAACACGAGCGCGTCGGCCGGACGCTGATCCGACCGGCCGTTCTCGAGTCGCTGGCCGACGCGATCGAACCCGGGATGAACCTCGCCGACGCCGAAGCGGCGTTCGCGGAGTACGACATCGCCGACTCGAGTGCGATACTCTCCCGACTCGGCTATCGCGTCGAGTGGGACGGGCTCGCCGGCGGGACGGTCGCGAAGCGCTAGCCGACGACCCCGACCGTTACAACGACCGTCGCCGATAGTGCCGGCATGAACGTCCTCGTCGTCGGCGGCGGTGGCACGATCGGCAGCACCGTCGCGTACACGATCGCGGTAGAACATCCGGCAGCGACCGTCACGCTGGCCGACCCGCAAACCGAGGTCACGGAGGGCCACGCGATCGATCTCCGTCACTCGCAGTGTCACGTGGCTCACGCGGCAGGCCGCCCGTCGTTCGACACTGAGTCCCCCGGGACCGTCACCGCGATCGACCCGAGCGATGAGCCGGGACTCGAGCCCGTCGACAGGGCTGACGTGATCGTCGTCGCCGCGAGCGCTTCGCGACCCGCGGGCAGCTTCCAGCGCGGCGGCCGTCTGTCGATCCTCGAGCAGAACCTCGAGATCGCCGCCGAGGTGGGCGACTGGGTCGGCGACGCGGAGCCGACACCGACGATCGTCGCCGCCAATCCGTCGGACAGAATAACACACCGTCTCTGGGAGGAGAGCGGCTGGCCGCGCCGATGTTTCATCGGCTATTCGCTGTCCGAAACGGCGCGAATCGCCGACGAACTGGCCCGCCGGTTCGACGTCCCACCGGGCGAGGTCCAATGTCCGATCCTCGGCGAGCACGGCGAACACATGGTGCCGGCATTCTCGCAGGCGACGGTCGCCGGCGAGCCGATCGATCTCGCCCCGGCCGAGCGCGAGGCGATCCTCGACTACGTCCGCGACGTTCCCTACGACGTCATCGCCAAGCGCGGCGGAAACGAGTCGTCGCGGTGGGTCACCAGCCGGGGGATCGCGGCGATCGTCTCCCGACTCGTCGGCGGCGGCACCGACGAACCGGTCTGTCTGTCGACGCCGCTGGCGGGCGAGTACGGTCTCGAGGACGTCAGCGTGAGCGTTCCGGTGCTGCTCGATTCGGACGGGGTGGCCGAGATCGTCGACTGGGAGCTCGCGCCCGTCGAGCGAGAGGGTCTCGAGCGCGCCGCCGATGCCGTTCGGCACTCGCTCGAGTGAGACGCCGGACGATGGAGCGGCGTGACCCAACGTCTGTAGTGATCAATCTTATACAGTTACCGTCCTTTCCTCATCACGAACACACTCGTGTCCCATCAGTCAACCAGCGAACCGGTCACCATCCTGCTCGTCGAGGACAACCCCGGCGACGTCCGCCTGATACGGGAAGCGTTCAAATCGGCGGGGTTCGCCACGACGTTCCATACGGTGACCGACGGAGACGCCGCCCTCGAATTTCTTCGGGAACAGGCAGCCGTCGAATCGGGACCGGATCTCGACCTGATGCTGCTGGACCTGAACCTGCCGCGAACGAGTGGTTTCGACGTTCTCGAAGAGATCAAGGACGATCCGACGCTGGCGTCGCTGCCCGTTCTCGTTCTCACGAGTTCCGAAGCGACCGAAGATATCGTCAGAAGCTACGAACTCTGTGCGAACGCCTACCTCACGAAGCCGACCGATCCCGGCGAGTTCGTCGACATCGGCCGGGCCGTCGAATCGTTCTGGATCAACGAGGCGACGCTGCCGTCCCTGCCGTCGTGACGGGCGAGCCGTTTTCCGTCGACTGCGTGACGATCGATCGCACTCCGAGAGAGCGACACCGCTCGCGCAAGCCGATCGGCCGTCCCACTCGAGCACCCCGTGAGGCCGGCACGGACGGAATGTTGTTCTGAATTCGGCTCGTCACCTCGATCGCGATCGGACTGATCGTGGCGGATTCCGTTACCCCCTGTTCATCTACGCCGTCGTCAAAGAAGGGACGACCAACCCCGCGAAGACTGGCACCGAGACGGGTGCCTGATGTGGATCGAGGACCGCTGAAATCGAAGGCACAACGCCCTTTCCCGTCGCAACTGTGGGTTCCATGCAATGGCACTAGCAGAACTCGAACTGAACGATACCGAGCAGGAGTGTATCGACAACTGCTTCGAAGCCGTCCAGGCCTGCGAGTGGTGTGCAGACCAGTGTCTCGACGAGGACATGGACATGTCCAGGTGCATCCGTCTCTGTCGAGACGTGGCCGATCTGGCCAGCGACCACGCCCGATTCATGGCGCGTAACTCGAATTACAGCGACGAACTCACCGAGGCGACCGCCGGGGCCGCAGAGGAGTGTGCCGAGGAGTGCCGACGTCACGACCACGACCACTGTCAGACCTGTGCCGACGTCGTCCAGAAGTGCGCTGAGTCCTGCCGCGAGATGATGCAGGCGGCCTGAAGCCGTCGTTCGCCCTCTTTTCGAGGAACCGCTCCGATAACGGGGGTGCGCAGTTCGTCGCCCGCTACGCCTCGAGGTCGCGCTGTCGCCCCTTGGGCACCATCGACCGCAGTTCGCCGTGGACGTAGAGGCCGACGCCGAGCGGTTCGCGCTCTCCTGCGATTTCGTGTGCGGCGATCAGATACCCCCAGTCGCCGTCCCACCGCTCGAGTTCCTGCTCCTCCCCGGCGGCGAACCGCCGGGCCTCCTCGCGCTCGAGGTCGATCACGCACTCGGTCGCGGCCCGGCCGAAGCGCTGGGCGAAGTCCGTCGTGGGCTTCCAGTGTTCCTGTCGGGTTCGCAGACAGGTCATCCCGATCGCCTCGATCTCGATCGGCGAGGGGGCCTCGCCGCCGTAGATCCAGATCTTGCCCGCTCCTTTCTCCCAGAAAGTGTAGTCGTCGAACGTCTCCGGCGGGATGCCGAACCGGTCGTCGAAGTAGTCGACGACCGCCTCGCGCGTGGCGCGGCCCTCGACGGTTCGCTCGGCCGCGGTCGCGGGCAGCCGATCGAATCGCTGCCCGTCGTTCGTCTCCGACCCGGAGCCGCCGTCCCCCTCACGCCCGTCGCTCATTCGGCGGTCACCTCCAGTTTCGCGACGAAAAAGCCGCCGGTGTCGTTCTGGTGGGGATAGATTCTGGCGGCTCGCTCGAGGCTCGAGTCGAACGCCTCCCCGTCCCACTCGGTCAGTCCGGGGGCGTGCTCGAGACCGATGTCGAAGTCGACGACGCGGCAGTTCTCCTCGTCCAGTGCGTGCTGGACGACGGCCTCGTTCTCCTCGGGCGCGAACGTACACGTCGAGTAGACGACCGTTCCGCCCTCACGGGTGGCCTGGATCGCCCGCCGGACGATCCCCTTCTGGATGCCCGCGACCGAAGAGATGTGGTCTTCAGACCAGTTGTCCAGCGCGTCGGGGTTCTTCCGGATCGTCCCCTCGCAGGAGCAGGGCGCGTCGACGAGAGTGCGGTCGAATTCGTCGAAGTCGAAGCGCTCGAGCGAGTAGTTACGCGCGTCCTCATTGGTCACGGCGAGGCTGGTCGCGCCGAGTCGCTCGGCGTTGAACCGCAGCGCCGAGATCCGTCCGAGGTTGTTGTCGTTCGCGACGACCGTCCCGCGGTCGTCCATCAGCGCCGCGAGCTGGGTCGCCTTCCCGCCGGGGGCCGCACAGCAGTCCCAGACCCGTTCGCCCGGCTCGGGGTCGAGGACGACCGGCGGCACCGCGGAGACCTCCTCCTGCCCGTGGGTGAACCCGTGAAACGAGGTCCACGTCGATCCCGGCGAGTCCGTCTCGAGATCCAGCACCCGCGGGTTCCAGTCGGCCTGCTCGTAGCCGACGCCCTCCCGCTCGAGCGCCGCGAGCGTCCGCTCGACCGAGGCCTTGATCGTGTTCACGCGGACGGCGTTGCCCAGCGGCCGCTCGCAGGCCGCCAGAAAGGCGTCGAAGTCGTCGACGATCGACCGATACCGCTCGAGTGGCTCCATCGAGCGCGGATTCGGGCGGCTGGTGTTTGTGGGTTTCGAAGCGGACGGCGGTCGAGGGCAGGCGTCTACGGACCGCATTCCTGCCGCCCGCGATTTTATGCTCCTGACGCACCTCTGGTAGCGTATGGCAGAAGTTCGCTTGCAGGGACAGGCGGCGGAACTGGAGAATCCGACGCTGGTCGAGGGCTTTCCCGGCGTCGGCCTCGTCGGCAAGATCGCAACCGACCACCTCGTCGACGAACTCGACATGCGCTACTACGCCAGCGTTCACTGCGAGGGGCTTGCTCGAATCGGCGTCTACCGAGGCGGTGACCGGACGGCCCGACCGCCAGTGCGCCTCTACGTCAGCGAGGAGCACGACCTGCTCGCGCTCCAGAGCGACGCCCCGATCGCGTCCTCGGCGGTCGAGCGCGTCACCGACTGTCTGACCGGCTGGATCGTCGATCAGGGGGCGACGCCGATCTACCTCAGCGGCCTCCCCGCCGAGCGCGACGACGAGCGGCCCGACCTCTACGGCGTCGCGACCGGCGACGGAGGCGGCCAACTCGAGGCCGCCGAGATTCCGATCCCGCCGGAGGACGGCGTCATCACCGGGCCGACCGGGGCACTCATCAACGCCGCCGCGCGCGAGGACTACGACTCGCTCGCGCTCGTCGTCCAGTGCGATCCGCAGTTCCCCGACCCCGAGGCCGCGAGCGTCCTGCTCGAGGACGGGATCGGCCCGCTCGCCGACCTCGCAGTCGACGTGCAGGAACTCCTCGATCACGCCGAGGAGATCCGTGCGAAGCGCGAGCAACTGGCCCAGCAGATGCAGGCGATCGATCAGAACGAGAGTTCGCAGGCCCAGCCCCTGCGGATGTACCAGTAGCGGCGTCCGCGTTGCTCGTCTCCGAGAACTCGATGTTGCGCTCGAGAGTCGACCGACGACGGGTTACGATTCACGCCACGGCGTCCCGAAAGTCAAGCTAACGTATATCACGACACCGGGTGGTCCTAGCGGTATGTCACGCGAGACGGACCTCACGCGGCTTTCCGCGGTGCAGCTCGCCGATCGAATCCGAAACGGGGACGTGACGGCCACCGAAGCCGTCGAGGCCCACCTCGAGCGGATCGACGAGCGCGACGGCGAGATCAACGCCTACGTCACGGTCTGTGGCGACCACGCGCGCGAAGCCGCCGCCGAGGCCGATCGAGCCCTGGAAGACGGCGACGACGTGGGACCGCTTCACGGCGTCCCGCTGGCGCTGAAAGACCTCGGCTCGGAGAAAGAAGGGATCCGCCACACGTACGGCTCGGCGCTGTTCTCGGACCACGTCGCGGATCGGACGGCGGCGATCGTCGAGCGCCTCGAGGACGCCGGCGCGATCGTGATCGGGAAGACGAACACGCCCGAACTGGGCCACAAGGGGACGACCGACAACGAGGTCATCGGCGCGACGGCGTCGCCGATCGACACCGAACTGAACGCGGGCGGCTCCTCCGGCGGTTCGGCGGCGGCGCTCGGCGCTCGCATGGCCCCGATCGCGACCGGCAGCGACGCGGGCGGCTCGCTGCGCATTCCGGCCGCGGCCTGCGGCGTCTACGGTTTCAAGCCGACGTTCGGACTGGTGCCCGACGACGGCCGGCCGAGCGCGTTCGGCCGGGAACTCCAGCACACCACGAAGGGGCCGATGACCCGCACTGTGGAAGACGCCGCGCTCATGCTCTCGGTGATGGACGGGCCGCACTCGGCCGATCCGAACAGCGTTCCCGTCGAGATCGACTATCTGAAGGCGCTCGAGCGGTCGATCGACGACTACCGAATCGCGTACAGCCCCGACCTCGACGTCTTTCCGGTCACCGACGACGTGCGGGCGGTCGTCGACGAGGCCGTCACCGCGCTGGCCGAGGCCGGCGCGACGGTCGACGAAATCTCGCTCGACCACGGCTACTCGATGGCCGACCTGAGCGAGGCCGCGATGCCGGCGTACACGAGTTCCGTCCTCGAGAGCGCGACGATCGTCGAGGAGGCCCACGGCGTCGACTTCTGGGAGCAGTCCGACGAGGTCTCCGACAGCCTGCTCGCGATGCTCCACATCGCCGACGAGCACGGCCCCGCGGACGTCGCCCGATCCGGGATCGTTCGGACGGGCGTCTACGACGCCGTCGAGGACGTGCTGGCCGACTACGACCTGCTCGTGGCACCGACGCTCTCGCGAGCCGACGTGGAGCTACACGCCGACCTTGGCGCCGAGGCCTGGGAGTGGCCGATGACCTGGCCGTTCAACTGGACCGGCCACCCCGTCGCCTCCGCGCCCGCGGGGCTGACCGAGCGCGGCCACCCCGTCGGCCTCCAGATCGTCGGTCGCCGTTTCGCCGACGACGACATCCTCGCGGCGAGCGCGGCCCTCGAGCGCGAGCGGCCGTGGAACCACCTGTACGAGTAACGGCGAGCGCTATTGGTGGGCGTTACCGGGCCACACGAAACGTCTACCCGCGAATTTCGCTGTCGTAACCCGAATCGCTCTCCGCAACCCAAACCCATTTTCGCGTTCTCCTCCACCGTTCGCACATGGCAACAGAAGACGCCGACGCGATCGCTCCGGGGACGTGCCCGACCGCAAGCGGCATGCCGATGCTCGGACTCGGCACGTGGGAGAACGAGGACGCCGACCAGTGCGCCGAGAGCGTTCGAACGGCCCTCGAGACGGGCTACCGACACATCGACACCGCCCAGGCGTACCGAAACGAGGACGCCGTCGGCGACGGCATCGCGGCCGCTGACGTCGACCGCGAGGAGATCTTCCTCGCGACCAAGGTCTGGATCTCGAAGCTGGGTCACGACGACGTCATCGAGTCCACTCACGATAGTCTCGACCGCCTCGGCGTCGACTACGTCGATCTGCTGTACGTCCACTGGCCGTCCGGCGAGTACGACCCCGAGGAGACGCTGTCGGCGCTTTCGGAACTGTACGACGAGGGGCTGATCGAGAACGTCGGAGTCAGCAACTTCCTCCCTGAAAACCTCGAGGTCGCCGTCGACGTCTGCGACGCGCCGATCTTCGCGAATCAGGTCGAACTCCACCCGATGCTGCCACAGGAGGAGATCCGGGAGGCCTGTGACAACTACGATATCGAGGTCGTCGGCTACTCGCCGCTGGCCCGCGGGCAGGTCATCAACCAGCCCGTGATTCAGGAAATCGCGGAGAAACACGACGCCACCGAGGCGCAGGTCAGCCTCGCCTGGGCGCGCGAAAAGGGAGTCACGGCGATCCCGAAAGCGACCGGCGCGGAGCACATCCGCGACAACTGGGAGTCGTTGACCGTCGAGCTCGATCAGGAGGACATCAACGCGATCGACGCGATCGACGAGACGAGCCGCGAGGTCGATCCCGACTTCGCGCCCTGGAACTGACACACTGCCGCCGCTCGAACGGCGAGACGCTCGTTTTTCCGCCGGGTGAAGACCTGTCGGCCGTAGAGAAAAAGCAGGAAAGTTTACGGTACGCCGGCCTTTTGGCTCGCGTATGTCTACCCGCTCACAACGAGGTGGTGGTGGTGGGTTCGTCGGTGCAATCAGGGCCGACGTTCAGCGGTTACACGGTGCCTGGATGGAGATCGTCTTCCCCAGGCAGCGCGGCCGCGGCCACTCCGTCATGGGCAAGTGGAAGCCCGAGACGCTCCCGCAGAAGGTCGGCTATCACGGCTGGAGCGTCCTCGGACTCATCGGCTTGCTCGTCCTCTATCCGCTGACCGTTCTCGGCCTCGCGACCCGCTTCTACGCGGCGAAACTCGACTCGACTCGAACCAGACTCGGTATCGTCGGCGTGACGGCCGTCGCGCTGCTCGGCTGGGGGCTGTTGACGATCGCCTGGGGCGCGATGTCGTACATGAGCCAGGTCGACATTCCCGTCGAGGCCGTCCTCGCGGTCGCGGCGGCCAGCGGCGTCGCGACGGTGTCGACCGCGCTCGCCGCGACGTGTACCAAGAAAGGCGGCCGCGCGGTGACGGTGGTCTTCGCCTACCCGTTCGCGATGACGGCGCTGTTCCTCCCGCCCGTCGTCGCGGCGCTCGTGACGCCGTCGCTCCATCCGTACGTCCTCGACCCCAGCTACGAGTTCGCGGCCTGGGCGCTCGACAACGTGCTCGTCGTCGGCGGTATCAACGACTACCTCCGGGGCAACTTCAGCCTCGAGGGGGCCGCCTACGCCGCCATGTGGCTGGGTATCTCGTTCCCGCTGGGCTGGTTCCTCGGGACCATCGTCGCGCTGGCGAACCTCGTTCGCCCGTCGGAGTAGTCCGATTACTCCGCCCGCTCGTTCCGAACGTTTCGAGTCGTCAGCTTTCTCGCCTTCGCATCCGCTCCAGAAGATCCGGACCCTGCCTGCAGCGTTTTTAATGCTCCGCCTATCGGGACATGCGTATGACAGTTCTGGACGACGATCCTTCGGGTCCGTCCCTCTACGCTTCGAATCCGGGTACCGATGAGTGGGTTCACGCCCCCGACACCGATCCGGCCGACTCGATCCCCCGGCGCTTGGGACGGGCGGTTCGATGGGTGACGCGCGCCCTTCTCCGACGACCCGAGATCGGAATCGGGGTCACGAGCGGCGCGTTAGTCGGACTCGAGATCGCGGCGGTGATCTAGGGGTCGATCGGCCCAGTCTCGGTCACCGGACGCCCTGCACGGTTTCCTCGCTCCGCCACGAGCCAGTACTGTACTCACCAGCCGACTACACCGCGGGGTTCCGATGTCGTCTACTACCGCTGAGAGACAGGTGTGTCCCGCGTCCGCTCGTCCCGTTCGGACGCGTCCCGTGATTCACAGATTCCGGCCGGTAGGTCACATAAAAGGCCGCAATCTCCCAATTTTTAATCACCCGGTCCTCAACACGGCATATGGAGTTTAACCTCCCTACGACCGCTGCCGCGTTCATCGCCGTCATCGCGATCGGTGTCGTCGGTCTGATCGCCACGCCGATGGGTATGGATACCGTGCTGATGATGGTCACGCCGTCGATGATCGTCTTCGGGCTCATCATGCTCGGCCTCGGTATCAAACACGGCGAGTACCGCGCGGTGAGTCGATAACGGCGAATCGAATTCGGAATCCGCCTGTCGTTCTGCGCTCCGGTTAGACGACACTCGATGAGCGACAGCGCCGTCGCTCTCGAGTCAGTCGAACCGAGAAAACCGGGGTAGCTATCGAGCGATCGTCGTCCGCAGGCGGCCTACATGTAACCCAGATCGCGCAGGCGCTCCATCAGGTCCTCCTTGTCCTGGGCGCGGCCCGCGCGCTCGGTCGTTCCCTCGAGGTCCTGCAGCCACGCGGGGTCCTCGTCGCTCTTCTCGGTGCTGACTTCGCTGCCCAGCGAGCGGAAGCCGGCGAAGTACTTCGGCGAGATCGGGATGTCGTCCTGGTCGACGCCCTCGGGGAGGTCGTCGTCGCTCTCGGGGACGTAGCCCTCCTCGGGGAAGTTCTCGACCGTGTCCGGTACCACGAAGTTCCAGAAGGCCTCCCAGACGGCGGCCTCGTCGAACTGCAGGATGGGCTGGATGCGGTCGTGGGGCGGGTAGATGTCGGGATCGTGGCGCGGCGAGAAGAACGTCTCGTCGGCGCGGGCCTCCTGTTCGTCCCAGCGGACGCCGGAGATGACGCCGTCGATGTCGTACTCCTCGAGCGCGTCGTTGAGCGCGACCGTCTTCAGCAGGTGGTTGCCGACGTAGGTGTCGAGCAGGAACGGGAACTCCGCTTCTTCGTACTCGAGGATATCGCGGACGTGGTGCTGGTTGTGCTCGGAGAGCTCCGAGATATCGATGTCGTCGCCGGGCTCTAAGTCGTGTTCGTCGGCGTACTCGCCGACGTCCTCGTTGCGCGCGTAGATCACTTCGAGGTCCCACTCGTCGGCCCAGTGATCGACGAAGTCGTGGATCTCGTCGAAGTGCTGGAAGTGGTCGATGAAGACCGCGGGCGGCACCTCGAGGTCGAAGCGATCGGCGACCTCCTTGATGAAGTACAGCGTGAGCGTCGAGTCCTTGCCGCCGGTCCACATCACGGCAGGGTTCTCGTAGGCCTCGAGGCCTTCTCGGGTGACCTCGATCGCCTTCTCGATCTTGTCCTGGATGTGCGGATAGTCTTCGGGGTCTTCGCCCTCGCCGTCGGTATAGTCGACGTCTACGTAGTCGGGAAAGTTCTCGGCCATCTCGTAATTAGATATAATTAGGAGGTGTAAATCCCTTGTGGCGGCGGAAAGGTCTGACGCCATTCCGGGCCCATCGAATGGCGGTTTCGGCTGCAAACAATCCGGGCGCGAAAATCGGACGATATCCCGCTTCGGGAGCGGTCGTGAAAGGGGATGACGGCGGACGGACACCCGAAGTCACCGATAGCGGCAAGCATCTCGTCCACGAGCGGCGGTCCGAGCGAACC
>SDGW01000463.1_pt1 | contig 17999 bp, 22 predicted proteins | sample 2873831 | NCBI WGS metagenome assembly SDGW01 (sample SAMN08132700, study PRJNA421101) | hypersaline lake metagenome | isolation source: celular fraction 0.22 microns magnesium sulfate-rich crust from ephemeral... | place: Spain: Penahueca Lagoon, Toledo | collected 2011-07
CCGCCGAGCGTCGTCTGCGTCGAATCGCTCGCGGTCGCGGAAACCGCGGTCGGGTCGAAGTCGAGGTCGTCTTCGAAGACGGCTTCGGCGGCGAGGTCGCGCTGGAGCTGTTCCATCTCGGCGCGAGAGAGCGAGGAGTCCGGCGTGAACTCGGGACGAACTGGCGTCATGAGAGAACCGACGAGCGCGAGGGATTAGAATCGTCCGCCCGGACCGCCCGGCCCTCTACCGGGACCGCCCGGTCCGCCGCCACCGCCGAGTTGGAGCTCTTGGGGAGCGCGCTCGCCCTCGCGTTTGAGCTTCGCGCCGTAGGCCAGTCCGATGCCGACGCCCGCGAGGTGGGCCAGTTGGGCGACCCCGCCAGCGCCGATACCGCCCGTCGCGGAGACGAACACCGAGTAGCCGACGAACAGCATCGTCGCCAGCCACAGCGGCATGGGCAGGATGAAGTACAGGTAGATGGTCAGGTTCGGGTTCAGGACGGTCAGCACGCCCAAGATTGCGGCGATGGCACCGCTCGCGCCGACCACGCCGCTCACGACGCCCGGCGACATGACCGCCGAGACGCCGACCTGCGCGAGTCCCGCCGCCATCCCGGCGACGAAGAACAGCGCGACGAACTTCTTGGTCCCGATGCGGCGCTCGACCACCGGACCGAAGAAGTACAGCACGATGGAGTTCAACGCGATGTGACCGAAGCCGCCGTGGGCGAAGATGGACGTGACCCACGTCCAGACCCGGAAGATGTGGTCCGACCGCAGGACGAACAGCATCTCCGCGAGGAGGGGCCGTCCCAAGACGACCGAGACCACGACCTGTAGGCCGAAGGTCAGCCACATCAGGCCGAGGAACACGAACGTCATGTTGTTCCGGAAGTAGCCCACGGGACGATGGGCCGGGAAATCGGACCTGACAGCAGTCCGGGAGGCTCGGCCGACTCAGGCGAGGTCCAGTCGCATGAAGTGCCACTCGTCGGTGATGGCCTCGGGCGCGTTGCTCCGGTCGTATCGGGTCGTGTACTCGAAGCCGAGGTCCTCGTACAGCGACTGGGCCGTCTCCAAGTACGGCCCGACGCCGAGCCGCAGGGTCCGGAATCCGTCGCGTTCGGCTCCCGCGACCAGTGTTTCCATCAGCTCCCTGCCGAGCCCCTCGCCGCGGTACGCCGGTGCGACGTAGAGGCGCTTGACCTCGGCGGTCGTCGCGTCGAGGCGCTTCAACTGGACGGACCCGACGACTCGGCGGTCGGCCTCGGGGTCGTCGGCGTCGCTCCCGTCGAGCGCCACGAACAGCGGTCCGTCCACGTCGGCGCTCGCCAGTCGGTCGATATCTGACTCCACGGCCTCGTCGATGGCGATGCCGGTAAGCTCCTCGAAGTAGTCTCGGGCGAGTTCGTCGGCGAACTCGTAGTACTCCCGGATGAGTTCGCGCAACTCGGCCTCGTAGTCGTCTACCTCGGTCCTGACCACCGAAGCGTTCTCCCTAGTCACGTCCGGCGTGTCGCTCGGTCGTCACTTCAATCCGCGGTCGGCGTGCGCCTCGCTCTCACGCCGGCTTCCCGCCGCCGTACACCGCGAAGTTGTAGTACTGCCAGATTGACGTGACCGACTCGAAGCCCGACTCCCGGAGCCAGACCAACTGGTCGGTCAGCGTCGAGGGGTCGTCGTAGTCGTCGCTGGCCTCCCACTCGTCCATGAACTCCGATTCCTCCCACCCTTTCGAGCGGACCCAGTTCTGTACCATCTCCTCCGAGAGGGTTTCGAGGTGGGGCGCGTCGAACCGCACCACGTCGCCGTTGACGAACCAGCCGCCGGGCGCGAGCGAGTCGTCGATGGCGTCGAAGAGGTCGCGCTTGCCCTCCTCGTCCAAGTGGTGGACCGCCAGCGAGGAGACCACGAGGTCGTATCGCTCCTCGGATTGGGGGTAGTCGTCGGGGAAGGCTCCCGATTCGAGGGTCACGCGGTCGCCGAACGTCTCCAGTTTCCGCTCGGCCTGCGCGAGCATCTGGTCGCTGTGGTCCACGACCAGCACGTCGCTCTCGGGGAACCGCGTGAGGAGTTTGCTCGTGAGTTCGCCGGTCCCCGCGCCGAGTTCGAGGACGCTGACGGGGTCGTCGCGGTCGTGTGGCGGTGCGTTGAGGATGGTGTCGTGGAGTTCGTCGTATCGCGGGACGATGGCCTCGATACCGGGGTCGTAGACGCTCGCGTCCGCGAACACCTCTCCGGGCTTCTTCATGCACCCCCGTAAACGCTACACCTACCTATGCTTTGAATCGAATCATAGCGCCGCCCTGCGATTATTTCCGGGGTGCATCCCCCGGCAGTCGTCGCCAGTATCTGTGACGGCGCGTCATCGAGCGGCGTTCGACGCGACCTCCGCCGGCGTCACCACCGGGCGGTTCGGCGGGCCCCAGAGCGTTCGACCCGCGATTCCCGGCGAATTTTTGTCGGTGGCGGCCCGAGAGGGAGACGTGAAGGAGTACGAGCGCAAGCAACTGCTGGAGCGCGTCGAGCGCGAGGGCGCGACGGTCGGCGCGACGATTCCCGAGGCCATCGACGTGCAGGGCGAGGAGATAGACCTCCGGGAGTTCGTCTTCGAGATAAAGCGCCGGGACACGATTCCTGCGGGCGAGCGCGACCGGGTGGACGAGGCCAAGAAGAACCTTCGCCGAGAGCGGCTCCAGCGCAGACAACGACTGGAGGAGGGCGATATCACCTACGACGAGGGCGAGGACCTCGTGGCCGCCATCGTCGGCATCGACCGGGCGCTCAACGCCCTCGAAAGCCTCGGGCCGACCGACCTCGAACGCGAGAGCGAGGCCCAAGAGGCCGCCGACCAGAAGCGGTGGATGTCGTTCCTCAAGCAGGCGCTCGGCCGGGAAGACGCCAGCAGTCGCGGACGCCTCTGAGACTTCTTCTGACCCAACCATGTCACGAAACGCCGAAATCGCCGAGTTACTCGAAGCGTACGCCGACCTGCTCGCGGCCCAAGGCGTCGATTACAAGCCGAAAGTGTACGAGCGAGCGGCCGAGAGCATCCGGGACTCTCCCGAAGATATCGAGGAGTTGGCCGCCGAGGGACCCGAGGCGGTCCAGCGGATTCAGGACGTGGGCGAGTCCATCTCCGAGAAGGTCGTAGAGGCAGTCGAGACGGGCACCTTCGAGCAGTTAGACGAGAAGCGCGCGGAGATGCCCGTCGAGATGGCCGAACTCACCAGCGTCGAGGGGGTCGGTCCGAAGACGGTCGGGGACCTCTACCGGGCGCTCGACGTGCGGGACTTGGACGACCTCGAACGCGCCGCCCGCGAGGGGGAGATTCGGGACGTGTCCGGGTTCGGCGAGAAGACCGAGCAGAACATCTTGGAGGGCATCGAGTTCGCCCGCCAGTCCCAAGGCCGAGAGCTGTTGGGCGACGCCCGGCCGGTCGGCGAGGCCGCCCTCGAGTTCTTCGAGGCGATTCCGGAGGCGGGGCGGTGTGAACTCGCAGGGTCGCTACGACGCTGGAAGCCGACCATCGGCGACATCGACGTGCTGGTCGGGAGCGACGACCGACGGGCGGTCATCGACGCGTTCACCGACTGGGAGCAAGCCGACGAGATAATCGAGGCGGGGACCGACAAGGCCAGCGTGCGCTCGGACGGCCAGCGCGTCGATTTGCGGGTCGTCGTGCCCGACGAGTTCGGGAGCGCGCTCCAGTACTTCACCGGGAGCAAGGAACACAACATCCGCCTGCGCAACTACGCCATCGAGCGCGGCCTGAAGGTCAACGAGTACGGCGTGTTCGACGTGAGCGAAGTCGAGGACCACGACGCGGGCCAGCGCGTCGGCGAGCGCGTCGCGGGCGAGACGGAGGAAGGAATGTACGACGCGCTCGGCCTGCCCCCCGTCGAACCCGAGATGCGCGAGGACCGCGGCGAAATCGACGCCGCGGCCGCCGACGCCCTGCCGGACCTCGTGGAAGACGGCGAGATTCGCGGCGACCTCCACCTCCACACTCACTGGTCCGACGGCGGATTCACCGTCGAGGAGATGGCCGAGGCCGCCGCCGAGTTCGGTCACGACTACATCTGTGTCTCCGACCACGCGACCGGACCGGGGATGATCGGCGGCGTCGGTCTGGACGACGAGGAGTTACGCGAGCAGTTGGCCGAGATTCGAGCCGTCGAGGACGACTTCCCCGTGACCGTCTTCGCGGGCGTCGAGGCCAACGTCGGCGCGGATGGGGAAATCAGCGTCGCCGACGACCTGCTGGCGGACCTCGACTGCGTGGTCGCCTCGCCTCACAGCAAACTGGAGGGCGACGGGACCGACCGCCTCGTCGCGGCCGCCGAACACCCGAGCGTCGATATCCTCGGTCACCCGAGCGGCCGGATGATACACCAGCGTCCCGGTCTCGAACTGGACATCGACGTGGTGGCCCGCGCCGCGGCCGAGAACGACACCGCGCTCGAAGTCAACAGCAACCCACACCGCCTCGATTTGTGGGGGAGCGCGGTCAAGCAGGCCGTCGAGGAGGGCGCGACTATCGCCGTCGACACCGACGCCCACTCGCCGCCGGAGTACGCGAACGTCCGGTACGGCGTCCACACCGCCCGGCGCGGGTGGGCCGAGACCGACGACATTCTGAACACGCGCGACCCCGAGGGCGTCCGGGAGTTCCTCCACTGACTCGATGGCCGACGACTCCACGACGCGCCGTACTCCCGCCGACACGTCGGTTCTCCTCGACGTGATGCTCGGCAAGTTGGCGACCTACCTCCGGATGTGCGGCTACGACGCGGCGTACGCGCTGGACCGCGGTATCGAAGCCGACGACGAGCTAGTCGAACTAGCTGGAGAGGAGGACCGCCTACTCGTGACCCGAGACGCGCAGTTGGCCGACCGGAGCGACGGACTCCTCCTCACCGCGAAGCCAGCGGCCGACCAGTTGCGGGAACTGGCCGCGGCCGGGTTCGAACTCGAACTCTCCGAGCCAGCGCGGTGCGCCGAGTGCAACGGCGCGTTGGTCCCGGTGGACGAGACGGAACCGACGCCCGAGTACGCGCCGGACGCGTCGGAAGTCGAGGTCTGGCGGTGTCCGAACTGCGGGCAACACTTCTGGAAGGGGAGCCACTGGGAGTCGGTCGAAGCGACACTCCGAGAACTCTAATTGCTGTTAGGCTGCCACTCGTCGCAGGCGTCCATGTCGTCCATCTCGCGGCCGTAGAAGCCACAGTGCGGTTGCATCCCCTCGTTGGTCCGGACGTACTGGAAGTACTGGCAGTTGCCGCAGTAGGCGTCGGTGGTGCTCTGCGGCCGGTTCGGCGCGTCGGCGTCGTCCAGCGGTGACCGGATGTCGTTCGCGGCGGTGCCGCCGTCGCTGGTCGGGTGCGCGCCGCGACCCCGCCCGCCGCTCGCGGACCGGCCGCGCGGTTGGTTGGTCTGGGTCGGGGTCTCGCCGTCGGGCGTGTCGCCCATGAAGGCGACGCCGCCGAGGCCGGTCTCGCTCGGGTCGGTGGAGACGGGGTCGGGGTCGTTCTCCGGGTCGCCAGCGGCCGCGTCCGCGAGTTCGGTCTGGAGCGCGTTCAGGTTTTCGATGTTCTCGAACTCGTCCAAGTCGCCCTTCTCGACCTCGACGGTCCGGACCTCGCCCTCGTGGGCGACTTCGAGCGTGACGGTTCCGCCGGGGTCGTTGCGCGTCTTGAAGTTGACCACGGCGACGAACAGACAGCCGAACGTCACCAGCACGCCGAAGAAGTAGACGGCGACGACCGGGAGCGTCAACTGTCTGTTGTAGCCCGCCCAGTGTCTCGGGTAGGCGTAGGTGAACAGCGCGACGCCGAGCATCGAGACGCCCGCGCCGATTGCGGCCGCCGCTCGGACGCGCTGGCTTGCGGGCAGGACGCTGAAGATGCCGACGAACACGGCGGGGACGCCGAGTCCGGCGAGGACGCCCGCGACCTCTCGGGCACCGAACACGTCGAGACCGAGGGCCGTGTGGAGACTCGTCGTGGCGAGAAGGATGCCGAGGACGACGAGCAGGGCCCCGGCGGCGAACAGCCCCACCCCGAGGTAGAGGAGTCGGACGTTCCCGACCTCGCCGACGTTCTCCTCGTAGGCCTCCGCGAGGCTTGTCATGGACGGGTCATCGCACGCGAACAAGTAAACGTTGCGTCAGACGCCCGTCGGTCGCTCGCCGAGGTCGGGCGCGGCGACCGGAAATTGCCGCCTCTCCGAGACACCACGTTTTTCCACTTCCACCCCGAACCCCGAGTCATGGCAGACGACGAATCCAACGAGAACGCACCTGACGAAACCGAATCCGAGAGCGACGAGGGCGAGGAGAAGTCCTTCCGCGAGCGCGTCGAGGAGATTCGAGAGAAGCGCGCCGAGGAGGGCGAGGGCGAAGGCGACGACGAGCGACGCGAGAAGATGGAAGAGATGATGGGCGGCGGCCCCGGCGGCATGGGCGGCGGTCCCGGCGGCGGCGGCAACCCGTTCGCGCAGATGATGAGCGGCATGATGGGCGGCGGCCCCGGCGGCGGTGCCGGACCGGGCGGCGCTGGCCCCGGCGGCCGACCCGGCGAGAGCGAGAGCGGCGGCAACGAGGAGCTCGTCCGCGAGGTCCGCCAGCTCCGCGACGAGGTTCGGGACGCGACCCGACAGCTCCAGCGCATCGCCGACGCCGTCGAAGACCTCGACGACTGAGGACTTCGGATTCCGGAATCGAGTTTCGTTTTTTCTGGCGAGAGAGAGGTAGAGAACGACAGCTGTTGTAGAACCTGCGACCGCTAGCTCGTCAACTTCGAGGGGAAGAAGTCGTGATGACGGCGGTGTAGAAAGCCCCCTTTCGGTCCACCCAAACGGGAGGCCGGTTTCGCCGGGCGCTCGCTGTCCGTCTGTGTCACCGAGCACGGACGATAGTCGGTCGAACACCGGGCTGTCGGGCGATTCGTCCGAGGAGCGAGCGCGTCGAACCCTCGTGTCTTTCCGGGAGCCGTGAACTTATTACGGCGGGTCCGGCTATTTCGAATCGTAACTGTGGGAGAGACCGGCGGCGGGTCGCTCCGCCTCTTCGGGAACCGCGAGTTCGTGGCGCTCGCCAGCACCGCGTTCGCCCGGAGTCAGGCCTACTCGACCATCCTCATCGCGCTGGCGCTGTACGCCGACATGTTCGGGACCTCCGCCAGCGTCGAGGGCCTGTTCGGCACGGCGTTCGCCGCGGTCCAACTGCTCATCGTCCTGCCGCTCGGTCGGTACGTGGACCTGCGCGACTCCAAGAAGTTCCTCTTGGTGGGCTTGGCGCTCAACGTCGTCGTGTTCGTCGGGTTCGCGTTCGTCGCCAACGTCGAACACGTCATCCTCCTCCGAATCGTGCAGGGCTTTTCCGCGAGCATCCTCTGGCTGACCGGGACCACCGTCGTCGGCGAAATCAGCCCCGACGGGTCGCGTGGATTGTGGATAGGGACGTACAATCAGGTCGGCGCGTTCTCCAGTCTGCTCGGCGACGTGTTCGGGGGACTGCTCCTCTTTCTGTACGACTTCAAACTCACCTACGCGATTCTGTCGGTCATCACCATCGGCGCGTTTTTCGCCGTTTTCGCGTTCCTCCGTGACAACCCCGGCGGCCGAACCGACCCCGAGGAGGCCAGCGGCTACGAGACCATCCGGGACCTGATGGAGCGCCGGGCAATCAAGGCGCTCGTGTTCTTCCGGGGCGCGTTCAGCGTGGGGAAGATGGCGGTCATCATCTTCCTGCCCATCTTCGCCCGGACCGAGTTCGGCATCAACGCCTTCGTCATCGGGGGCATCATGGCGGGCGGCAAACTCACCAAGTCGCTCACGCAGGGGAAGGTCGGCGACCTGACCGATCGGTTCGGCGAGAAGTACCGGTTCATCCTCGCGGGCGCGCTGACCTACGCGGTCGGTACCGCGCTCATCCCACTGGCGAAGTACGCCGAGGGCTACGTCCCGTCGATGACGCTCTCCGCGTTCGGCGGGTCGCTCGCCTTACCGGGCGCGTTCTTCGTCCTCTTCGGGGCGTACGCGATTCTCGGTGTCGCCGACAGCCTCAGGCTTCCCGCCAGCATGGCGCTGTTCGTCGAGGAGGGCGAACACTTCGACGCGGTGGGGTCGAGCCTCTCGTTGCGCTCCATCGCGTGGAAGGTCGGACAGGTCGGCGGCCCGGTGCTGGTCGGAGCCATCTGGGACGCGACATCGGTCCTCGTCGCGTTCTGGACCGCCGCGGCGTTCATCGTCGTCTCTGCGGTCGTATTCGCCGGGATGTTCACGATGGAACCCGCGCCCGACCACGTCGCCGCGCCCGCCGACGACTGACCGTCGCGTCCGCCGACGACCAACCGTCGCGCCCGCAGACGACCGACCGTCGCGCCCGCCGACGACCGACCGTCGCGCCCGCAGACGACCGACCGTCGCGCCCGCCGACGACCGACGAGAGCGACCGGTGCAAGTACCTATTTCCGGTCGGTCGTGGTACCCCCGCCATGAACGTCGCCATCACCGGAGCCGCCGGTACCGTCGGTCGAGAGGCGTTGCTGGCGCTCTGTGGCCACGAGGTGACGCCCATCACCCACCGCGACCACGACGAGTTGGAGGGGCCGACGCTCGACGTGACCGACCGCGAGGCGTTCGCCGACGCCCTCGACGGACAGGACGCGCTGGTCCACCTCGCGGGCAACGCCTCGCCCGACGCCGACTGGGAGGGCGTCTTCGAACCGAACATCGGCGGCACGTACAACGCCTACGAGGCCGCCCGCCGGAACGACCTCGACAGGGTAGTCTTCGCCTCCTCGAATCACGCGGTCCAGATGTACAACGTCGCCGACCCCGCGGAACCCGAGTCGATGCGCGAGGAGGCCCGCACCGTCCGGCCCGACGACCCGACACGCCCCGACTCCCCGTACGGCGTGAGCAAGGTCGCCGCCGAAGCGCTCGGGGACTTCTACGCCGACCGCCACGGTATCGAGGTCGTGAACCTCCGAATCGGCTGGCTGATGGACGAGGACGAACTGCGCGAGACCCAGCGAGAAGCCGACAGCGACGAGGCCCGGCGGTTCGCTCGCGCGATGTGGCTGAGTCCCGGCGACTGCCGAGAGGCGATTCGGTGCGCGGTGGACGCCGACCTGCCGGAGTCGCCGGTCGTCGCACACGGCATCTCCCGGAACGACGACCGCTACCTCTCGCTGACCGAGACGATGCGAAAACTGGACTACCGGCCGCGAGACGACTCCGCGGAGGTAGTAGAAGACTGAAAATCCGGCCCCCGAACCGCGGAATTACGAGACGGCGAGTTCGTCGGCGCGCTTGACGATGTCGATCGCCTCGGCGTCCACGGACTCGGTGTCGAGCCAGTGGGGCACGTAGTTGCGCTTCGCGAAGTCCTCGCGCTCGTCTTCCGTGCCGATGACACACCACAGCTGGGGCTCGTCCGGACCGTGCCAGTCGCCCTGCCGACTGACCGAGAAGCAGACGACCTCCTCGCCGTCGTAGTCGATGATGGCGTTCTTCCGGATGCCGGGATTCCCGTGGATGATGAGTCGCTTCATGCTCGGCGATTCGGAAGGAGTGCGTTTAAGAGCTTCGGGACGGCCTCGGCGGCGAGTCCGGAGAGTATCCCCTCGTCGCACGGTTGCCGAAAAACGAGAACTGCGAGACCGACTCAGACGTACGAACTGACGTTCTCCATGTGGGAGACGACCTCGTCCGAGAGGTTCGTCAGGTAGCCCGAGTGGTCGTCGCCGACCTGCGAGGTGCCGTCGAACTCGGTGTAGTTCGGCGCGGGCGTGTTGCCCTCCTCGTAGCCCGTCTCGCCGAGGGCTTGGTCGAACTCGACGATGTTGTAGACCCACTGGAGCACGTCGTCCTCGTGGCTGTGGTAGTTGAACGCGCCCGTGACCACGTCTCGGATGGCGTTGTAGGTATCGATCCACTCTTGGGTGGGCGCTTCGTTGTCCTGCGCGGCCCCCAGAAGGTGCATCGAGTAGACCTCGTAGCCGTTGTCGGTGAACCACGAGCCGTTCAGCGACCGGAGGGAACTCAACAGGACCTGTGCGCCCAGCGAGTGACTGGAGAGGCGGACCGTCGAGTTGGGACACTGGTACTTGTAGTCCACGAGGAACTGCGCGAGCTTCACGCCGTTCTTCTGGGCGACTTCCTGTGCTTCGCCCCAACCGTAGTCCACGCCGCCGCCCACGTCGTTGTCCCACGTGTAGCCGACGACCTGTCCGTCGTATCCGGCCGCGGTGAAGTCGTCGCGGGCCTGCTTGATCTTGTCGCGGGCGGCTTGCTCGGCGTCGGACTCGCTGCTCTTCTTGTCCCAACCGTGGATGAACACGGTGAGGTCGCCGACACAACCGGTGTTCACGCCGGGGACGAGACCGTTGGTGTCGTAGCTGTATCTGGTTTCGCCCGAGACCAGCGACGTGCCGCTGTAGTGGTCGCGCGTCGAGACGAGCGGGACGTCGTAGGCCGCGGCGGAGCCCGAGAAGCCGACGAGGGCGGCGACTCCGGTAGTTGCTACGGCGCTACGCTTGAGGAAGGTGCGTCGGTTCACCGTCATCGGATTCACAGACGTTTTAATTTTACTTAATTATTCCTCTTATAGAAATAAATCGGGGACCAATGGCGTACCGAAAGAGTCGTCGGCGAACGAGACGTTCACCGGAAGAAGTCTTCGATGGCTCGGGACACCGAGTCGTCGTGGTCGCGGACGCGCCGGTCGTAACAGGGCTCACAGACTAGGCCCTCCCGGCCGACCGGCGAGCGGTCCTCGTCGGCCGACTCGTGGCCGAAGTAGTAACCACAGTCGTCGCAGACGAGGAGGTCGTCGGCCGGACGGAGCCAGCCGCGAAGCGAACAGAACGCCGCGTCGTCGGCCAGCAGGTCGTCGGGCGAGAGGGCGTCGGGCCAGTCGGGGTCCCGAGCGAGTCGGTCGGCGTGCGTCTCGTTGACGTGCGTCGCTCCCTTCTCGCGGGCGTCCTGCCGGGCGGCCTCGCAGTCCTCGCCGGTCGCGCGGATGCGGTGCCCGCAGTGGACGCACTCGAAGCGATGCTGGACCATTATGCGGACTCGGCGGCCCCCGGATGGTCCGGGCCCGATACGGCCCCGTCGGCGAGTTCGTAGACCGTCGCCGCGGCCTTCGAGACCCGACACCCCCGGCGGTCCTGCCGGACGTAGTAGGCTCGTTCGGTCTCGCGGTCGGCCACGAGGTCGGCGACGAACACCCGGTCGGTCCCGGCGACAGGTTCGAGAACGGTCTCCTCGGCCAGCACCAGCGGGAGCCGAAACGCTATCTCGTGCGGCCCGGTCGGAAGCGCGGCCGCGAGCGTGTCGGCGTCGCGCCGGTTCACCTCCGAGTCGGCCGACAGGTCGGCCCGCCGCTCGACGCGCACCCGCTCGGCGGCAGGAGTCCCCTCGTCGTCGCCCGGTTTCGACCCGCCGTCGGTGGCGACGGCGGTCGGCGAGGAGTCGCCAACGCGGGGAGCCGGTTCGCCGACACCGGCAGCGTCGGGGGCGTGTGTCCCCGCCGACGCCGCGAACGCGCCGGGCACCTCGTCGGCCGCCACGAGTTCCGGGCGAGCCTCGGCGAGGAGGGCCACCACGCGGGCCTCCTCGCAGGTCTCGACCCGCTTTCGGCCACGGTGGCGGTCGAACGCGGCGCACTCCCAGTTCGGCCCCGCGTAGCGGACGAACCGCTCCCCGGCGGCGTCGGTCCACCGGAGACAGACCGCGCCGTCGGTCTTCCTGACCGCGGTCAGAAAGTCACGCGGCCGGGGGCTCGCGGCCCGGTCTGTGAGGTGGTAGTCGCGTACGCGCTGGACCGGCGCGCTCGCCGGGACCGACGCCAGCAGTCGTACGATTTCGGTCATCGGGTCCCTCCTCGCACGCGCGGCGTCGGTCGCGCCGTCGCTCGCGGCAGTGTCGTTCCCGTCGGAACCGTCGCTTTCGTCGCGTCCCCCCGACCGTCCATTCCGTATCGGTCGAACCGATTCGAGTGAGCGCCTGACATGGTATCCTCCGGCGACCGTCGCGGGCGTCGTCGTCACACCACCACGCACCCGTCGTGCGACGGCCGTTACACAACTGTTCACACGGAACGAACTTAAAATCACGCCACGCGAGGCGGAAGTAAAAGCCCGTGACGAGAGCGACCCGGAACTGACCGAGGAGAGGTCGTCGCGGGAAGGTCCTCCTCGGAGTCGTGCCCTCACGGAGTCGGTCGTGAACCAAACGGGTTTTAAGCCCCGTGGCCTTACTGGACGGCAAGGTAGATATCTATGCAGATGCCACGACGGTTCAATACGTACTGCCCGCACTGTAAGGCACACGAAGAACACGAAGTCGAAAAGGTCCGAACGGGTCGCTCGACCGGCATGAAGTGGGACCAGCGCAAGCAGCGCGAGGGTTCGAAAGGTATCGGGAACCGCGGTCGCTTCTCCAAGGTCCCCGGTGGCGACAAGCCGACCAAGAAGACCGACCTCAAGTACCGCTGCAGCGAGTGTGGCAAGGCCCACCTCCGCGAGGGATGGCGCGCCGGACGACTGGAGTTTCAGGAGTAAATCATGGCTGGAAACTTCTACAAGGTTCAGTGTCCCGACTGTGACAACGAACAGACCGTCTTCGGCAAGGCCGCGACCGAGGTCGCCTGCGCCGTCTGTGGCGCGACCCTCGCCCGCCCGACCGGCGGCGACGCCGAGTTCGAAGGCGAAGTGATCGAGACCGTGGAGCGTCGCTCCGCGAGTAGTCGGACCGACTCCGACGAGACAGTGGAAGCTCAATGAAATACAGCGGCTGGCCCGACACCGGCGAACTCGTCGTCGGCAAGATAGACGAGATAGAGGACTTCGGCGTCTTCGTGGACCTCTCGGAGTACGAAGACAAGCGCGGTCTCATCCACGTCAGCGAAGTCGCGAGCGGATGGATAAAGAACATCCGCGACCACGTCAACGAGGGCCAGACGGTCGTCTGCAAGGTGCTGGACGTGGACACGGGCGCACAGCAGATCGACCTCTCGCTCAAAGACGTCAACGACCACCAACGCTCCGAGAAGATTCAGGAGTGGAAAAACGAGCAGAAGGCCGACAACTGGATGGAGTTGGCCTTCGGCGAGGACGTGGACGACGACAAGTACGCCCACGTCGCCAACGAACTCCTCGCGGAGTTCGGCGGTCTCTACGGCGGCTTCGAGCAGGCCGCGATTCACGGTCCCGAGGCGCTCACCGACACCGACCTCACCGACGAGGAGGTCACCCAAATCGTGGACACCGCCCGCGAGAACGTCTCGGTGCCCTACGTCACGGTCACGGGGTACGTGGACCTCGAAAGCGCGTCGAGCGGCGGCGTCGACGACATCAAGGAGGCGCTTCAGGCCGCCGAAGGGAACGGCGACATCCCCGACGAGATCGACCTCGAAGTGACCTACGTCGGCGCGCCGGAGTACCGCATTCGAGTGAAAGCGCCCAACTACAAGACCGCCGAGGACCAGCTCAAGGAGAGCGCGGCCCGCGCGGAGGAGGCCATCGAGTCGGTCGGCGGCTCCGGGTCGTTCCACCGCGAGCGCCAGACCGAAGAAGAGCAGTAGCCGGATGAAATCCGACATCCTCGTCTGTTCGGCGTGGCGCGACGAACACCCGCGGCCGGTGTACACCCTTTCTACGACGTGTCCCGAGTGCGGAGCCGAGGCCGTCAACAGCGCGCCCGCGCCGTTCAACCCCGAGGACCCTCACGGAGAGTACCGACGGGCACTTAAGCGGCGCGCCCGCGAGTAACACCACATGGACGAACTCGACATCGAGGTAGTCGCCGACCCCGACTTACAGGACCCGGTGCTGGTCGAGGGCCTGCCGGGCGTCGGCCACGTCGGAAAGCTGGCGGCCGAACACCTCCTCGAAGAGAAAGAAAGCGAGTTGGTACGGCGGGTCTACTCGGAACACTTCCCGCCGCAGGTCAGCGTCGAAGACGACGGGACGACCGGACTGGCCTGCGCGAAGGTTCACGCCGTCGAACTCGACGACCGGGACCTGCTGGTGTTGACCGGCAAGCACCAAGCCAGCGACAACACCGGCCACTACCGACTGACCGACGCGTTTCTCGACGTGGCCGAGGAGTTCGGCGTCGAGACGGTCTACGCGCTCGGGGGCGTCCCCACGGGCGAACTCATGGACGAGTACGACGTGCTGGGCGCAGCCACCGACGGGGAGTTCGTGGAAGAACTGGAGGCGGTCGGTGTCGAGTTCCGCGAGGACGAACCCGCGGGCGGCATCGTCGGCACGAGCGGACTGCTCCTCGGACTCGGCGAGCGCCGGGGCTTCCGGGCGACCTGCCTGATGGGCGAGACCAGCGGCTACCTCGTGGACCCCAAGAGCGCCCGCGCGGTCCTCGAAGTACTGGAAGAACTCCTCGACTTCGAGATCGACTTCGACTCGCTCGAGGAGCGCGCCGACGACATGGAGGACGTGGCCAACAAGATACAGGAGATGGAGAACCAGCAGTCCAACGTGGCTCCCGACGATAACCTCCGGTACATCGGCTGAGCGGCCACTTTTCTTCCTTCCGAGCGCGGTCGTCAGGACCCGAACAGTCGCTGACTTCGCTCGGAGTACGCGTGATACGACGCCGAGACCGCGAACAGACCGAGGAAGTACCACGCCCAGAACCCGACGTCGAACGACGAGACGAAAAGCAGGTCGAACCGGACCGCCGAGAGCGTGAGAAGACCCAGCAAACTCACTCCGAGATAGTACGTGGACCACGAGATGTCGTCCTCGGAGACGACCTCCATGTACACCTCTACCTCCTCGGCCCGGTTGCGGAGTTCGAGTTGTTGGTCGCGCTGGTCGTAGTCGATGATGTCGAGGTCGTCGAGTTTCGGCAGGTGGGTCTGGTGGAGCGAGACGTAGACGCTCTTTCGGACGTCGCGGGGCGGCGGCGACTCGCCGGTCTCGGCCGAAGCGATGTGTTCGGCGAGCACGTCCACCGAAATCGGTCCATCGGACTCTCGTAATCGCTGTAGCGCGCGTCGACGTCGGTCGTTTCGGAGAACGTTGTGAATCTCGCCGGGGTCGAGTTCGTCCTCGTGGTCGGGAGTCTGGTCCTGTACTGTCATTTGTTCAAATATCGGCACCGACCGGACATACCGTTCGGTCAATCTAAGTGGACGGACATTAATGTTGGCATCGTTTCGAACCGAAACACGGTAGAGGGAGTTGCGAGAGATTCTTTACGACACGGCCCGTACGCCCTCCCGTGTTGCCCGAATGGCTGGTCGTCGGTCTCTGGCTATCGGTCGGGGTCGGCGTCCTCATCGGTGCTATCTTCGTCGCGGGGGCGCGCCTCTACCCCCACCAGCCCTCGAACGCGACCTACACCGCGGGCGAAGGTCGCCGCCGCGTCGAAATCCGCCAGTACCTCTCGGCCATCGGCGAGGAGTTCGCGGAGGACCACTTCGTGGAGGGCCAGCACGTCGCGTTCTACCTGCCGAAACGCGACGTGGCCATCACCTTCGACGCGCGGGCGTACTTCCGCATCGAGCGGTCGCCGACCTACGCGGTCCTCGTAGAACACGAGATGCCCGGCATGCATCTGGGCGACCGCCTGCCGTTCGAGACGCCGGACGTCTCCGACGACGAGGACGAGCACGTGGACCCGACCGAGGCCGCGTTCGCCATCCTGGGCGTTCCACACGGCGCGTCGCTGTCGGAGGTCAAGCGGGCCTACCGGCGGAAAGTCAAGGAGGTCCACCCCGACCACGGCGGCGACCGCGAGGAGTTCCAGCAGGTGCGGGAGGCGTACACCGCCGCGAAGAATCGCGTGAGTTAGCGTCGAGACCGACGGCCAGAAGCGACGACGAGCGAGCAGATTACGAACTGAGTTCCGAGACCTCGTAGGTGACGTTGCCGTCGCGGAGCGCGTCGGTGACCCGACCCACGATGTCGGCGGTGGCGACGACCACCACGTCGAGGCCCCGACCCGCGGCCTCGGCGGCGACTTCGCCAGCGGCGAACGTCGTCGCGGGGTCCCAATCGGCCCGCCGGAGCGCCACCACCGCCTCGACGCCCGTCGCGGCCACGAGGTCGGCCGACTCGCAGGCGTCGGCGAGCGTGGGGGTGTCGGTGGCCGACGCGCCGCCCGACCGGACCGGCGGGACCTGATACACCGTCACCGTGCCGGGGTCGAAGTCGATGATGCCCTCGAAGCCGGTGACGCCCACGTCCGCGCCCGCCTCGGCGTCGGTGGTGGCGACGCCGGTCGCCGGTCCCTCCTCGCCGGGCGTCGCGTGGAGGAGTCCATCCCGGAGCGAGAGCGTGACCGCCTCGCCCTCCGACACGTCGTCGGTGGCGATGGCGGCCTCCTCTTGGACGCTCCCCAGCACGTCGTCGGTGACGTGGTCGGCGTACCGGCGCACGTCGGCGGCCTCCTGCAAGAGCCAATCGACGCCCTCCTTGGTGACGGTGTAGCGCGAGCGGCCTTCCTTCTCGACCAACTCCTCTTCGACCAGCGCCCGGATGTACTCGCTGACGGCCTGACTCGTCACCCCGACCGCGTCCGCGATTTCGCCCTGACTCACCGCGGGTTGGCGCTCGGCGATTTCGGTGAGGATTCGAAACCGCGTCGCGGCGCGCTTGTTCTGCAAAACCTCGGCCATACGTCCCGTATTTCGGGACGACGGACATAAATCCCCGGCGGTTGGCGGTTTCGAGCGGTCTGTGACGGGCCCGGTTCGCGGTCGGGCCGAGCGCAGTTCGGGGCGCTTTTCGTCGGTCGGTCCGGACTCGTCGCCGTGAACGGGCCGACCGTCGTCTTCGACACGAACGTCCTCGTGGCGGAACTCGCCTTTCCCGAGGAGCCCGTCGCTTGCGTCGCGCTCGCCGACTCCGGCGCGGTCGAGGTCGCCGTCACGCCGCCGCTCCTCCGGGAGTTCGCCGCGGTCCTCGCCGACGACCGCCTGCCGCTCCCGGCCGACCGGCGCGCCGAGACGGTCGAACGCGTGGTGGCGTTCGCCCGCGTGGTCGAACCCGCGGTCGAAATCGAGGCCGCGGCCGACCCCGACGACGATGCCGTCCTCGAATGCGCGGTGGCGGCCTGCGCGGACTGTGTGGTCTCGGACGACTACCACCTCCGGGACTGCGACGGCCTCGCGGGCGCGGCCGTCCGCACACGCGAGGCGTTTCTCGACGCTCACTCGGACCTCTTGTGAGTCGTTCGGAGACGTATTCCCGCCCGGTAAAGCATTATTTTTATATTTTTGAGCAATATTTTCCATTGTCGAGAGTCGTAGCGAGCTACAGCGGCTTCCGACGGACTAATCGCAACCACGAAGACGCCGGCCCGCCTACACCGCGCCGATGGACGCGCAGTTCCGCGACCGGGCGGTCTACCTCCCCGCCGAGGAGACCCTCGTCGTCGCCGACCTCCACGTCGGCCGGGACGCGGCGTCGGCCGTCGAACTCCCGCTGGGCGAGCGCGCCGACCTGACCGACCGCCTGAGCGCCCTACTAGCGGCGTTCGACCCTCGCGAGGTCGTCGTCGCGGGCGACCTCCTCCACGCCTTCGACCGGATTCCCGAGGGCGTCGCCGAGACGGTGGCCGCGCTCGGCGAGACCGTCGCGCTGTACGGGCCGGAGAGCTATCGGGGCGGCGACGTGCTGATGGTGCCCGCGTTCAACCGCCTCGCGCCCGGCGTGACGGTCAACGGGATGTCGGCGCGGGACTTCCAGTCGCCGCTGGTTCGGGACGTGGACGCGCTTCGCCCGGTCGTGTGGGATTCGGATAGCGACGAGGCGTTGTCGTTTCCGCCGCTGGGCGAGTTTCGACGGATGCTTTGAAAAGGGACGGTTTGTGTCGAGAAAACCCGTCTGGCTACTGCCAATTCCACCTGCACAGCGAACGATACCTGTGGAAAGAAGCTAGCTATTGCCGACTCCAAGGAGTCCACCGCAACCGCACCGCACAGCGCCGCAACCGCGGGCCACACCCTCCCCAACCGATTGTGTTGCTCAGTCGTCA
>SDGW01000419.1_pt1 | contig 17968 bp, 22 predicted proteins | sample 2873831 | NCBI WGS metagenome assembly SDGW01 (sample SAMN08132700, study PRJNA421101) | hypersaline lake metagenome | isolation source: celular fraction 0.22 microns magnesium sulfate-rich crust from ephemeral... | place: Spain: Penahueca Lagoon, Toledo | collected 2011-07
TCCCTCTTCGCTTCTTATGTGGCTTTCTGCGCCTTTCTAATGGTGTGCAATAGCTGTATAAGACTTGAAGATCGTATTCTTCGTGTTTCCAAACCTCTGCCGTAACCTGTTGGCCATTCCGACTATTGATGCTGTAAGGAAGCCTAAATATCCTCGTTACGTCTGTTGCGCTCGTATCTGCTCCTACTTCCTGCAACTCAGCTATGAACTGACCAGTTACGTACTTAGAAAGGAATGATACGTCTGGAGAAGCTCCGCCACTTATTGCATAAATCAGTTGCACACCTCGACCGGAGCGAATTAATACGTTCGGTTCTGGGATATCCATTTTAAAGATTTTAGACTTTAAGATTTCAATTGTCTCTTCTACGGATAAACCTAACTTGTAGCAATCAAGATCGACACCAATATTTCGTATTTGCTTTAAAGATTCTATTTTTCGAGATCCGTATTCAAAAGCATTCAAACTCAAATATAAGTCCTTTTTCTTCTTATAAGCTTCTTGCATTAAGTATTCTAAGTCATTTAGTCCGAAGAAACGGTGTTTTTTCGTGGCTAAATGAAAAGTACAAACAAAGCCTGTTTTCTTCGTGTCAGATATGTAACAATCTTGCCAGCTATCAATAAGGGTTTCTTTACATGATTCAGTTATTTTAAATGAATTTTCCAAGATTTTGCCCCCTTTCCATAGTGGAAATGAGACAACACCTTATGCTATTATGATAATATAAAATATAAAAGGGTATAATTATCCTATATAGCGAAGGCATAGTCCTTCCACGTTTATGAGAACTTCCTTCTGGCGGCCAACCTGAGAGGAAGTTTTCTTTATGTCTATAATTCTATCAAACTTTTACATAACTCTCACTTATAAGTGAAAAATTACTTAGAAATTGTCTGAAAAAGGCAAAATGCTCCCCTGACTTTCGACACATAAAAGCCGATGTCACTTTAGTCGACACCAGCCTTATGCTATAATCACAGTATTCAAATAAATCTTTACCCTAGAGCCACTTCGTTCCCAGCGTAGTGGTTCTTTTCATTTAAAGTAATATAGTCCCCATCAATCACTTTCCCTAATACTTCTATTTGATCTTTCTTTATAGGGATGATCGGACCATTATCATGTATCAGCAGAACTTGATCACCGAAATTGGTGTATCTGCAGATATGGTTAGTTCCGCCCTTTTTTAAAACTGCGATATCTTTTCCGTTCCCCTTTGGTCTTTCACTTGGATTCACAACAACCTCATCACCATCTACTATGTTTGGCGCCATAGCTTCTCCTATAACCGCTAATGAAAATATCTCCATACTTCCCATCTCCTTCATTGAACTTTTTATTTTAATACAGGGCTATTGATCATTCTTTCAGGATGAGCTGACCAGTTACGATCGGCTTTCCCTAAGATTTTTCTAGAAACTCCATTTGCTGACTTTATAATACGTTCACATTCATCTAGACCAGGAACAGGAGCGTTATAAAGAACTTGGATATTCTCTAAAACAGTGCCGTCCGTCAATATTACTTTCTCGATAAACCCTAAATTTGGTCCCATTCTAATACCTTCTGTAATCAAGCTATCTCCCTCCTTTAAGCGAATTTAAACCTGTTTCAAAACATTTATTTCTGAAGAAATCCATTAACTTTTGACTATACTTATTCATAGTTTTCATTAGCAAAGTTGTAGATTTCTTCGTCTTATTGTAGATTATTGTAGCATAAAGTGTTTTGATGTCAATAATTTCTTTGTTTTCTAAATGATTACTATGTATAATTCAAGATAAATAGAATTTGGGTAGGTGATGAAGTTTTGATAAGTTACAAACCGCTCTTAAAGTTATTAATTGATCAAGATATTAAAAAGCAGACCTTGCAAAAAGGAGCAAAAATCTCATGGTCCACAATTTCTAAGTTGAACAAAAACCAATACGTTTCTTTAGAAGTTATTGATCGTTTATGTACATTTTTAAAATGTCAACCTGGAGACATAATTGAATATATCCCTGATGATACTGAAAATAATACATAAAAAGCACCCCCCTTTCAGCGGAAGGTGCTTTATATCATTTTTATTTTTTCTTTGTCTGTTTTTCAGCTAATTGTTCTGCCTTTCGTTTCTTCGCTATCCTTACTAGGTCTGGCATCAAGATCTCAATCATTTTTCTCGATTGTTCCTCGTTCAATTTAATTTTCACAGCCTAAACCTCCTTTATAGATACTCTTTGTTCATCTCATGTATAGCTTTCTTCATTTCTTCCAGCAACGCCTTTTCTTGATCTTTATCCCCGAATACATTGAGAGGAAAAAAACTATCCAATTCCTCTACACCTTTAGCCGTCCAAGAGAACGTGATATAAGGTATAGCAAACACGTATGTTTCTGCATCTGCTTCGTCATCTTTGGTTACATACATGACCGCTTCAGTCTCATCATCAAAAACACTCTCTTTTATATCAATGGATATCGTTTTCATGAATGCTCCTCCTTATTAGCTTCTTTGCGAAGTCTAGAAATTAATTGCCACGTTTATTCCTTATTCCCTTAGAAAGTTTTAGAGTTGTATGTGCAATATTTTGAACAACAGGATTTCCTTTTTTGTATTCCGTTTGAAACCATTCTCTTTGTTCTTCTTTGCTCATGTGAGCCAATGAAGAATGAATCCTTAGAGTAGCATTACCGCTTTTAATTACTTTTGGTTCCATTCTTTATCCCTCCTGTTTTACTGTCTGTTAAACAGACAAAATCCCAGATACTAAATCAGACAATAACTTCTGATAACCTCAAAATTAACCTTACTCCTTAGCTTTCGCATATAAAGTAGATCTTGGTACACCTGTGGCTTTTACAATGTCATTAACGCTCATTCCATTTTGCTTACGTTCGTTATACAGCTTCAACGCTCTTTTGAGTTCTTTTTCATCTGGACCTGGTCTCCCCATATGCTTTCCTTGCTTTTTAGCTCGTTCCCGTCCTTCGGCAGTCCGTTCTACAATTAAATCGCGCTCAAATTGCGCGAATGAACCTAAAATATTAAACAGTAGCGTTTGAAGACTATTGGTATCTCCTTCAGCTTTAAATTCTATATTTTCTTTAATGAATTTTACGTTAACGCCCTTCTCGGCCAACTCCTGAATTAATTTATTCAAATCAATTATAGATCTCGCCAATCTGTCTATTTTCGTAATCACCAATGTATCTCCTGACCTAGCATACATCATAGCTTCTTTTAATTCTTCTCTTTGATCCGTACTTGTTCCAGTTACTTTCTCAACAAAAATTCGGTTACAGCCTTCACTTTCTAAAATTTCTCGTTGAGTAGCTAAATCTTGACCAACCGTGGAAACTCTTGCGTATCCAATTAACAAATCTTATCACCTCCCGTCTAAAAGTTTATTAACTTTTGTACTTTTATTATAGACTAACTTTTAGACGTTTTACAAGTGAAAAAAATTTAATTTTTGGATGCTATTTTAAACCGTCTATAACTTAACACTTTTAGACACGCAATAAGACGCGATAATATACGATAATATACAATTGTCAGTTTCATAGCCCCAAGTTCATAGGGTAGGTATATGAATATGGGGGTATGAATCGATTAATATAACTCAATGGTATATAACACCCGGTAAATCAACGTTTTCGTAAAAGGATAGAATAGAGACTTCTATCATTTTTTTTCTCTTTTTTGAGGACTGATTTTGTTACATAAAAAGGGGCTGCATTAAACACAACCCCTTAACTCACAAAATATATTTTCTCCCAAACCTCCGGTGAACCAGGAGTATCCATCAAACCTATCCGACAGATCCACCAATCCCAACCAGTAGCTGCATCATCAATGGCATGAGTTGAACTAAAATATATCCGATGGACGCATTTTGAATAAGAGATACCCCTTTATCCTTTTGGTTGATCATAAACAGTAAAGCTCCACCAGTAAGCATGACAAGAGCAATCGGATAAGATAACGCCTGGATCATATCAACTAATGGCTGAAAGGCATCAAGTATCTGTTGTTTTGCCTGACCTTTGACATATTCGACTGGACCATTTGCATAAATTGCTGTAGAAGCTACTTGTGTGGATTGAGCGTGAGCATGAGTAGGTAACATGGTGTTTGTTAGGCTTATGGCAGTTGCCCCGGTTGCAAGCGTTGTAAGGGACGCTTTAAACCCATGTGCAGCTGCTTTTTTATTGAACTTTTTTATCTCCTTCTTAATCTCTCTTTCTTCGTTCAAAAACTCCGTTACACTTCCTACGGTTTGCACTTTCGGTTGAAATAACATCTGATCCTCTCCCTTAGTGAAAGTCAGCAATCGTAAAGATTTGATGTTCAAAACCTTCCATAAGCTTACTTAACTGCTTTCTCCGATATTCTGTTGTCGTGATCCAGATAAATATAGGTGGCTTATCAAACACCTCTAACTCCATTAACTTCTTATAACGTTCAATCTTAGCTCTATTTTTGCTCATCTTCTGCGTGTGATCTACTTCGATTATGTGATAGCGTTTTTCTCGCTTAAAAATGGCATCAGAAATGACTTTGACTTGATCTGGAACCTCTAACTTCACTTCATTCTTCCAAGTAGCTGGTGCGCCAAAACCGATGTAAAGGGCATTTCTCATAAGGTAGTGACGTGCTTGTGTGGTCTTTTTAAATACCTTCTTAGCATTAACCCGCTCCCGTCCTTCTTTATTTAGGTAGTAGATGTTCTCGCCATCTCTAAAGCTGGATAAGTAAGGTGCCATGTCTTTAAGTACTCTTTGTGCGTTCCTGGTACTTCCTAAGTCATGCAGCGTTTGTATTTGGGATCTACTAAGATAATGTAGTTTCTTCAACGACAAGAGTATGTTTTCTTCTCTCTGTTCCTTTTGAATGACTTTGTTCATGCTGATCTCCACTCTCCCTTTTCGGTCTGATATTAATGTGAGGTTGAATGGTTTTCTTGATGAATTGATTTTCTATATATGGAGTTTGAACAATGCTTTTTCCGTGTGCTTTATATATGGCCCTCCCTTGGATCAATGGCAGTTGTTCAGCACCGCCCTCATCTAATACAGCCCTACTCGCAATGTCTGTATCTAAAACAAAACAAAGTCTTGAAATGCAGTTACGTTTCACCTGAGAGCTTACAGTTTCACGAGTTGGATATTGAGTCGCATAAAGAAGTCTAAAACCTGCAGCTCTTCCTCTTCTGGCTATATCCTTTAAAATGTCTTGGCAATTTTCATCGTCTGCTATATCTGCGGCTTCATCGACTACAATAAAGTGACGGTCTTTCATTCCAGCTTCTTTTACGTCCTCAAAACCGTTCTCTTCTAAATAATCCATAGTTTCATTTAACTTTTCTTGCACCTTCTCAAGCGCATTTAGGGCTTCCTCTGCGTTCTTTGCAATGTTCTCGACCTGTTTTACATTTTTATAACGTCCGAACGAAAGACCACCTTTTAAATCAATCAGGGTAAAGGAGACGTTCTTTGGTTTTCTGTGAATGAGTGTGGTGATCATAACTTTTAACGCGTTGGATTTTCCGAAGTCCGTTGTTCCGCCTATGATCATATGTGCAAGCTTATCAAAGTTATGTTTTATGAGTTTCTGGTCAATTGTTAAGCCAATAGGAACCTCCCATGACTTCAGCTTTTTAAACAATTCTTCATCGAATACAAACATGTCTGTAAGCTCTTGATCGTACACTCGAAACTTCAGCATGCCATCGAACTTGATCTCGACTGTATTTTTAAGCTGTTTTCGTTTCTCCAGTAGATCCTTAACCTCCTGAACCACATCACCTTTCCAATTAATCTGTTTAATATCAGCGAGTGAAAGGTCTAATACGTTCTTTTTGATGTTCAACCCATCTTGAAAGTGATCTAATTTGTTCTGGAAGTCTTTTGACGACAACCCTTGAGGCATTTGGAAAACGTAATCCATGTAACCTTTATTCCTGGTTCGCCTTTTGATCCTGATTGTTTTTCCATCTTTTGAAACAAGTCCGCAATTCTTTGCAATGTTCTCGATTTTCTTTGTGTCATTTCCTCCTAAACCAGCTTGATAAATATAGGTGTAACCTAAAACACCTCCCATAGCTGCAGAGGATAAAATCTCTACAAACATCTGCCCACCTCCTCAAAGTATCTCGATAAGAGATAGTCCCTAATAAAACGAAAACGAAAATCTCTTATCATCAGCAAAATAACGGTGTTCTTGAATGCGTTCTTGCTTTCATGACGTGAATGTTGACTCGAATAGTGAAAACGTAGCTTATATACGGATTTAGGAACGCAATTTATTGTGTATGGTAAAGCGTATTAATCACTGCTTGTCCGTTATTCATCAAAAATGAAAACTTCTTCCGATTTTGAAAATCTACTCTAAAAAATGGGAACCTTTTGTATAAATTAATAAACTCTCGTCAATAATGCAGCCAAGAAAACAAAAGGGAGCGAAATGTAATGTGGGGTATAGGTAAAAAAAGAAGTAAATTAGGTAAATTTATAGATAAAAACGGATATTCACAGGAGGATTTAATGAAGGTAGCCAAGATTGGTAGGAGTACCGCAAGTAGGGTTTGCGCTGATCCGGATTATTCTCCAACAGCAAACACAATCAAGAAGATTATGAAAGCCGTAAGAAAGATTGACCCAAACGCTAAGGTGGATGATTTTTTTGATATGTGAAACGAGTTATAGATCAGTAATCACGAACAGTGCCCATCTACACCCATAAATAAATATAGGGTTAGATGGGTTTACGTGTGCATTCGCCCATAACTTCCAGAACTAAGAAAGAGTCACTTAACTGGTCAACTCATTTGACTCTTCTTTTGACCAATCAATTGACCAATTATATACGCTAATTTTTAAGGGATCCTTTTCGAGGGTGAGGGACTCTATAGTTAGTTGGGGTTGGCGCATCGTTCTTATCTCTGCTTTGGAAACAAGCGAAAAAACTGATATGTCAACGCTAGTAACATGTTCATAATGTCATTCATAGGCTGATTCATCTTATGAACACGTTCATAAGGGATTTACACTGATAATTACACAGCTCCTTTTCATAAGGGAATACACAGTGCAATTACATAGCAAAACCCCCATATGATTCATAGGGGGTTACATATAGCGCCTACAGTAATCCTTTCTCCTGAAAAACCTTTTTCAAAGCTTCGTTGGCTATTCTCGATTTTCCTCCTCCACCTTTTCCAGCTTTCTTCCCTAAATCGTTTAGTATTTTTGCGATTTCAGGATCTAAATAAACACCAGTCAATACTGGCTTCTTTTTCTTAGTCTTTTCACCATTAATAATATTATCAATGTAATCATCATCACTAACATTATTGCTAACAACGTCTTTATCATTAATACTGTAGTTAATATTATTGTTTTCATTTAGGTTATTATTATTATTAACATCATCATTAATATTATCGTTATCACTATTCGCTACTTCCTCAAATGAAGCTAAGCTACGATTCTTTCTGGCCATCTTTAATTACCTCCTCATATAAGTTCCAGTACGATTTTACTAACGGATGTTTTGTCCCTTCCGTAAGAGTGGCTGGTTTCCGTTCAAAGGCTACACTATTAGCAAATCTTACAGAGCGAGGGATTACCGTATCAAAGACTTTTATATTGCTCTTATGAGCGAATTTTCTACATTCCTGTAACACTTCAGTATGTAGAGTCGTGCGACTATCAACTAATGTTGGTGTAACTCCAAGAACCTTTAAATTTGGGTTGTGTGTTTCTTTAAAGTCATTAATAGCTTTTAATATCTTCGTTAAAGATCGCATTGAATAACTTTCAGGTTGAAAAGGGATAAGAACTTTTTGAGCAAAAGATAATACATTCCCCTGCGTTAACCCCAATGTAGGAGGAGTATCTAACAAAATGTAATCCCACTTCGTAAGATCAACTTCATCAAAAGCTGTTTTAAGCATAGAGAACGGTCGAGAAAACTTCTGAGAATCAGATAGAACATCAAACTCGAAAAAGCTCATATCATCATTGGCAGGAAGTATATCAATGTTTTTATGAACGTTTATAATTGCTTCTAACGGATCTAAACCATCAACTAAAACATCGTAGATACTTAACTCAATATTATCTGGATTCACACCAAAGCTAAGAGCTGCGTTTCCCTGGTTATCTGTATCTATAATTAATACTCTTGAGCCTTCACTACTTAGCACGCCAGCAAGATTTGTTGTAAGAGAAGTTTTCAATACTCCTCCCTTATTGGTGCTAACTGCAATAATCTCCGTCATAGTAACCCTCCTTTAAATATTAACATTCACATTAATATTAATATAAATGATAATGAGTATATGGACAAGCTAAACACAAAAGAGGCCCTCATCGTTCTGAGAGCCTCTTGATCTATACGACACTTTGTACGTCATTTCCCACGACAATTTGTGCGTCAAAATTACCGCATGTATGTAGTTATCCCCTAAAATATCCCTTAAAATTATACGCCATATCCGCGAGAGAGCGAAAATAAGCAAGTTAATTTCAGAATATAAAAAACGCTAAAAAGGTCCAATTTTGACCTTCTGAACACAGCGTATAATACGCATTATACGCCATGTCCACGAGAGGCGCATTCTGACGAAATTAGATTTAATTCACTTTTTTCCATTTGATGTTATTTTGATGGTGGTTTGTTGTCATTTTGTTGGTGGTTTTCTTTCGAATAAATCACGATATCCCCCTTCCCAGAATGGTTTCAGCGCTTTATTTGTTGGCGTACTTTTAACGGTATGTCCAGTAACTGGACGTACTTCAGTGGACACGGTAAACTGCGTCCACTGTTGCGTGTCCACTAAGTGGACCAACATGAAAGCTGGAACCACAAGGAATTTCCTCCTTTAGCGAACCCCGATTTCAATACATTTCCTCAACAGAAACCATAACTTAAAAAGGAATTCGAAGACTAAGGTGGTCTATAAATTACTGAAATGGATGTTAAAAATGCTAATAAACCAGCCATTTCATCTTTCTTGTGGATGATATCATTAAATTTCTACTCGTTTCCTGGAGTTTTTCTCGGATTCTAATAATATTAATCTCACGGGATTTTCCCGTGATGTGTGGAATGCAAGTTCCAGTTGCCTTATCCTGCATTAAATAGAGCAATTTGCACCTCTATAAAACAAAAAAATTTAGGTTAAGGAGAATTTTTTCACTTTTCTACCAAGGGTTGGGTAAAAGTATATGCTAAAATAATATACATCGGAGCCACTCACACACCCTGCATCAGGAAGGGGGTGTTTGCCGGGTGGAAAGTAGAAAGCCAAAGGAAAAGCCAACACAACCGTCAAGGGGGTATTGGATCGTCCTTGTGAGTCAAGGTTTCTTCTGGGTCTGTAAAGGCTTGGCGGAGATTTTGCCCTTTATCCAGGGGTTATTTGGATAACAGGATAGGACAGGCATAGTGTCCCTTTCATGACTTTGTTAAACAACCTGGTTTAAGTGCACTATAAATTGTGGTTTGGTCGCCGCAATCTCTTTAGTTGTAACTGAACCTTGTCCGTAGAAATGACGCCAAAATGTGAGTGGATTGTTTTTCAAATAGTGGGAGCGTGCACTGTGTACGCCTATTCTCAAATAAACGAAAAAAACACCCAGTGGTCAGCCAGGTGCTTTTTTCGATAGAAAGATAATTTTTTAACTAACCCATTTTTAAATTCCATGAATGTGTGATCCCTATGGGTTTAAGGGGTAGAACACATCCTGCCGACGCCAACCGGCATGGAAAGTAGAAAGCATTTTTAGTATGCACTTAACAAGTGCAAATATTACTCAGTAATATTATAAGTTTTTCTACTTAACATTATACCTAAACAGATATAATTGTAAACAATTATGGACAATTTTGAACAACAACTCCTGGGTTTCACCTCCATCTCCTGGTACATTTTCCCTCTCGTCAGGGACCAATTCACCCTCGTATGGTTCGCCGTGCGGGGGTTTTATTTTGTCTCCCACTTTGCTAAGACCTTCTATATCCAAACAAGATACATTTGTTTCCCTGATTGTCGTACAAAATGTAACGTAAGGCTTCAGCGTCGTCTTTTTTATCTATAGTTACTGGAGCTTGAATCTCTATATCTGACCGGACGTTCCGCTTATCTTTTAATCTAATGCGGATTGTGTCAAAAGTGTCATCGTATCGAATTTCTTTTGGTTCAGCTTCTAAATGGACTCGTGTACTGTCTCCATAAACCCTAAATTGACACGTAACCCCTTTGAGCTCTTCTGTTAATTCACGGCATAATTTCCGCTCATTTTTCATTTAAATCGAAAACACTCCTCTCATCCCCTCAGTTTTCTCATGTCATTTCGCTTATTTTCCCTATTTTGTTTAAATTGCTAAATTCGGTTGGACTCTTATATATCAAGGGATATGCAACGTTTATACATTACAGAAACCCTGTAATCCCAACGAAAACGAAACAACCTTTTCCGCACAGAAACTGGGCAATTTTTGGGGTCGTGAGCACCCGCAAGACCTAACTTTCCTCAGAAGGACCCAAAACCTCTGACGCCTTGGTGTGAGTGGGTTTAAAAGGTGTTTGTTAAGAGAGGATAATGCCACTTCCGGAGGTAAGTAATAATTTCGTTTTTCTTTTGCAACTTCACCAGCTGCATACACATGGTAGGTGCTTGTCTTCTATATTACCATATACTGTATATTTAAGCCTTTTAAACACAACATAAATCACATTGTGTTGTAGTCAATAGGGATTGAAAATCCCTTATATACCAAGGGTTTAAGACCTATTCTTCATTTTAACAATACGTTACCGAAATGTGTGTTGTTGGATTATACATTAAGGCTTACCATCATCTCATCAAGCTTCCTTTGGGATTCATGGAGGTCGTAGAGCTCCATTGTCATATTTGCAAGCCCCTTTACCTTAACCCCTTTGTTATGCTCCCATTGCCAATCGCTCATCCCTTCAATAACCTTTAGAGCTAGTTTTGTTTGGAATTCCAGCTCGTCTCCTGTGTAATAGCACCCATGATCGTGTTCTTTAATAGCTTCCATCACACGTTCTACTTCTGCTCCAATTTTCGTACAATCGCAAGATGTCACTTCAAATTTACGTGTTCCGATTCGTTTCATACGCGCATCCCTCCAGCTAATTAATAATATTTGAGTTTTGTGATTGCCTCGTTCACAGAGTCCTGTTTAATTCCGATGTAACGCAGCGTATAAGAGGTGTCTTCATGATTTAGAGCCTCTTGTACCAGAACGAGGTCCTTTGTCTTTTTATATAAGTGATACCCCATCGTTTTTCTAAGGGAATGACACCCTAATGACTCCAGATTAAAATGATCAGCAACTTCTTTGAGGATCATATAAGCTCGCTCTCTTCCAATCGGCTGATTCATTCCTACTCGGCTTTGAATAACGTACTCATGATCTTCTTTGTCGTACAGAAACTTCCTCAATTCCCTTTTCAGTAAAGGGTGCAGTTCAATCGTTCTCGTATTGTTCTTTTTGCGGCGTGTTTTCTTCTCCTGGATTACTAAAAAATTTCTATCCTTCAGATCCCTGACTTTAAGAGTCAAAATATCTGAAATACGAAGCGCTGTATAAATGCCTATTAAAAACAGAATATAATCGCGATCATTTTTCGTTTTTAAATACCGTTCAATTTGCTCAATAACATCCGGATCTCTAATCGGTTGGACAAAATTCAAAAGAGATTCCTCCTTTCTTGCTATTCATTAACTCAAGAAGGGATTAATTCCCCTCTTGAGTCTTATTTTTATACGTGCTGTTGGTGCATACCTGGGTCTGATTGTTCCTCGACTCGGTCTGATGGTACTGACGTGCGTTCGATTATTTGCAGCCCTTTCTGTTTCTCGCGTGGAATTTCGAAATGTTGCTCAAGATCACCATCATGAAGCCAGCATTCAATGTAATTATCCTTATGGCTACGTTTAATGCTTTCGTGTCTTGGTTCAATATACTTCAAGATTTTTTTGATAGCACGATGCTCTATCTTGTTTTGATCAGAGGACATGAAATCGCGCTCTGCTTCCGCTTGTTTTTTCTGTTCCTCGAGTTCTTTAATTTGTGCATCAATCTCGCTCATTTCCTTTGTCTTCTCATCAAGTTTCTGGGAGCGTTCGGCTTGTTCTTTTAGTGCTGCTTCTTTGATTTTTTGCTTTTCCTTGTCAGAAATGTCGAGAGAGGCTAGTACATCTGCGTATGCTTCTCGCATATCATTTAATTCAGCTATTTCCGTTTCAAGGTTTTTAATGTTTTTTCTCACTTGCTTTGGATCACGTTCTTCTACATCCGTTTCTCCGGTTTCTTCATCGATTTCCAACGTAACTAAGTTCTTTTTTTCTTCTTGAATTGCATTTTTCTTTTCTGCAATCTGTTCATCCAAAAGAGTGATTCTTTTGTTGATTTTCTCCTCTTTTTTTAAGAACTTTTCGACTAGACTTTCAGTTGTTTTTTGTAACATAATTCCTCTTCTCCTTTTTAAAAAAGAGGACTACGTACAACTGATAACTGTGTGCGTAGCCCTCTCTTATTTATTTTTATTGAAAACTTGTCCGTCCTTGATTGTGCATAACTTCTTTGAGCATCTTTTCAAAATCTCGCTTACTCATCTTGACTGTTTGTTGAATAGTTTCCTGATCTGCACGACCTTCAATGGTGTAATAGTTATACTGATTAAAGGTCACATCTTCGTTGTTAGATGAATAGACGTTAGAGTTACTCTCTCCAGGTTCATTCAGTAAACCTTCAAGCTTAGATAACGGAAGAACAGCTTCTTGTTCGGCTCCTTCACCGATCATGGCCAAGGTTGCTCCTGTTGTGATTCCACCTTCAGCAAGATGTGGGATGTTTGGAATATTTACACCGAAGGATTTTCCGCCCATCTTTGGTACCCATTCTGGAATACTAATCGAAATTCCATTGAGTTTATTAATTGCCCGGTTGGCAATTGAAATTAAAGTGTTAAGTCCACCTCGGAAGGACCCTTTTACACCGTCAAAAATCCCAGAGAACCACGAGCCGATTCCTGAAAATATGGATTTAATCCCTTCCCATGCATTTTGGAACGTTTTCTTCATGTACAATCCGACTTTGTGCACCCCGTGTCTAATTAAATAAAACCGCTGCATAAACCAAACACCGATGCCTTTAAATAGGTTTACTACAAAATCTTTTGCTTTTAAAAAGGCATTCTTAATAGCTTCGCCAACTGGTGCGACAGCTGATTTCAATTTGTCCCACATCTTTGTGAAAAAGGCGCTTACTTTATCCCAGTTTTTCCACAACAAAATACCTATACCTATAAGAGCAGCAACCCCAGCTACTACCCATGTAATTGGGTTGGCGAGTAAAGCCGTATTAAACCCTAGCATGGCTAATCGTGAGGCAGCTGTTGCTGCACGAAAAGCTTTTAAAAAACCTGTCACAGACTGTACGATAGACATCGCTGTCATTACCGATTTAACACTGCCAATTGCAATAGCTAAGCCAATTACAAAAGGTTGAATTTTAGACCAATTGTTTTTGATCATGTCGTAGAAATCCAAGGCTTTATTGACTATGCTAACTAGTGCATCTCTTGCTAGTGGTAACCCCGTATCTGACAGCCACGAAAGGAATGGTTTAGCGTTCTGGAAGGCATTCTTTAGAGCATTACCTACATCAAAAACAATTTGTTTCAATCTGTTTATAGTCGGTTGGTTGTTCTCGATCGCCTGTTTTGTTGATAAAAATGCATCTTTTCCTTTTGAACCAATCCAACTAAAAGCATCCCCAGCTACCTTCATTGCTGAAGATAACTTATCTTGAATGGCGGGAAGGTTGTTCATTCCAACATCCATTAATTTCTGTAATGCAGGCATTGCTTTAATTCCTGCATTCATCGCTGCATTACTGAATGTATTTGAAACCTGATTCCATTTCTCTCTGAATTGATCTGCCTTACTTAAGTTATCGCTGCTGATTACATTAGCCTGACCTTTCAAATTTTCTAATTCTTTATTGGTCATATTTAAAACGGGGGCCAACTCTTCACCTGTGGTTCCCAATAAGGCAGATGCAGTAGCATTTCGTTCGGTCACGTCTTCCATACCTTGGAGAGACTTAATAGTTTCATTGAATATTTGTTCTTGAGATTTCATTTTTCCTGAGGCATCTGTAACTTTTACACCTAACTTATCAAAAAGTTCAGCGCCTTCCCCTACTCCATTAGCTGCATCCATCGCTCTTTCACCTAAAGCTGCAAAATCTCCGCTCGCTTGTTCCATTGAAAAGCCAAAATTCTTCATAACATGGTCCCATTGCTGAAAGGATTTTGTGGAAACGCCCGCAGTTTGCGAATATTTATTAATTTCATTAGCCGCTGCTGAAGCTTTTGCTACTACTCCACCTAACGCTGCCCCTGTACTAATTGCAGCAGCTCCTAATCCAGCCGAGACTTTAGAGCCCGTTTTTATTACGTCACCCATGTTTTTTTGTAAATTACTTAATCGTTTACTGGCATTTCCGAATGCTTTTTGAACGGAAGAATCCATTTTCGCATTTAGCTCAAAGGCAATTTCAAAATTGGATTTCCCCAACTATTTTCTCCCTCCTTTTTGTTAATTCATTGATTTCCTCGTTGTTCATTCACAACAGTTGCCATAAAATTAGCTACCTCTTTTTCTGTAGAATTTAACCCCGTTGTTCCAAGTACTTCTTTTGAGGAGCTCACTTCATTAGTTCGCTTTTCATTAGCTGCATCAGCGATTGTTTGAATTATATTATCCGTGCTTGCATTCACTCTAATCACCCCCTTTCAGGTCTATATCTGGATAGTGATGAATGGCTTGTCCATTTAATTAGAGGTTTAAGCTGACGAACCATGAGACACTTTTATAAATGTTTTAATAATCGATAGACATGTGATCGATGGACCCCTAATTGTTCCGCTAATTCTGTCTTCTTAATTCCTGGCTCTTTTGCAATAATCTCTCTGCACTCTTCTACTTTCTCCTCAGTTATTTTCTGTTGTGAAGAAAGATATGAGCCTCTTGATGTTGAGCCTTTGCTTCTTCTTTTTTTTCTGTTGTAAGAAGTGTTTCTTCTCCGTTTTTCTCTATCGTGAATGACCGTGGCCATCTGCTTTATTTCGTCATCATTAATTTCTAATTCTTTAATGATGGTTTGATTTTTTAAAGGTCGCTTAATTCCATCCATGTCCTGGTACCACATCACAAAATCGCGTTTCTCAAGCTCTGTGAAGAATGTCATGGCATCGTCATAAGCATTTCCAGCTGTTCGTTTAACCTCGGATGCCTTCTGTGGATCTGCGAATCTACTATTGAGACTCAATGCAAACTCGATAGTAGATTGCTTGTTTTTGAGATTAAGAGCTGTTGTATAAGCGTAAATGTACGTCATCACATTGCGTTTTTCGATGTTGCCCTGGCGTAACTCCACTAACTTATCTAAATCGTTCTTACGAGCTGTATTTAAACTGTATAAGGTTCGTGTTCCGGGTTTTGGTTGAAAGAGAGCTATATTCCCTCTTCGCTTCTTATGTGGCTTTCTACGCCTTTCTAATGGCGTGCAATAGCTGTATAAGAATTGGAGATCGTATTCTTCATGTTTCCAAACCTCTGCCGTAACCTGCTGGCCATTTTTGCTGTTAAGACTGTAGGGAAGTCTAAATATGCGCGTTACGTCTGTTGCGCTGGTATCAGCTCCTACTTGTTGAAGTTCAGCTATAAATTGTTCCGTTATATATTGCGAGAGAAAAGAAATTTCAGGTGCAGCTCCACCGCTTATTGCATAAATCAGTTGTAAGCCACGTCCAGAACGGATTAACACGTTCGGTTCAGGTATCTCCGCTTTCATAACCTTGGATTGAACAATTTTTATGGTTTCCGCAACAGATAAATCCAACTTGTAACAATCCAGATCCACGCCAATATTTCGTATTTGTGTTAAAGCTCCAGTTTTACGAGAGCCATACTCAAAAGCATTTAGACTTAAATAAAGATCTTCTTTTTTCTGGTAAGCTTGTTTCATCAATTGCTGAAGGTCGTTTGCGCCAAAAAAACGATGCTGCTTGGTAGGTAAATGGAAAGTACAAACAAATCCCGTTTTCTTGGTGTGTGAGATATAACAATCTGACCATTTTTCTATAAAAGGTTCAGAAGATGGCAATACCTTAGCGTTCTCCACTAAAACCACCCCTTACCTTTCTTCATGATGTTTATGGAACTTCGCTAAATTTTCGAAAGCTAAATCTCTTATGATCTCAATGATTTCTTCTCTTTTCTCTTTTGGAAGTGACGTGCGTAGCCATCTATAAAATGTTGACTCAGCAATTCCTAATCTCTCTGAAACCTGGTACATTTTTATTCCAGAAGTTCTTATAACCTCTCTTAGATCAGCGTTACGTTCAGTCATGACCAATCCCTCCTTTTCAAAATGTAGTAGTAACTTCTTTTACTTTTTGGTAATAAAAAAAGCCCAGCGAATGATAACCGCTAAGCTCATTTAAAAACTCGCTTACCTATAAATGAATTTTGCACCTCAAAATAACCCTTTATATATAGGTGGCATTTGTACGACAAAAATTAAGAAAATCCATACTTGCTAAGATTAAATTGACAATAAAAAACCACATGAAATTCAATGTTCATGCGGTTTTTGGTCTTATTTAGTTATTTTAAGTTTTTTTCTCATATTACCAATATAGCACTTTAATTATTAAATGCTCTGCCGTCTTTCTGCCAAATGTCTGCCACAAAAACAAGAGAAGTAATCTCTCTCACTTATAGGTGACAACCGTAAGACAAAAAATAACTTCTACACTAAAAAACCCGCACAAATCTAATATTTATACGGGTTTTAAGTTTATTTATTTATTTTTAGAAATTCTTCTCAAGTTATTAATATAACACGTCTTAATTAAAATGATGTGCCAACATTGTGCCAGGAAATATAACGAATAAAATTAACTCCACAATACAACTATAACACGCCTATATTGAAATGATCTCTCGAATTTCTATCAAAAATCTCTCATGAAATTCTCCAGATCAACCCTTTGTTGAAACAAAAGAGGATGCTTGAATGCACCCCCTGTAGTAAAATATTTAGTTCTGTCCACACCTGTCCAATTAATATAGGGTTTAAGCTGACACACTAGTACGCACTAAATCTTCTTCTTTAATTTTCTTACATATGCCTCTGAAATACCTAGAAACTCAGCTAATCTATAATTAGAGTAATCTGGATACTCATCTAGGGCTTCTTTTAATTGTTGTAATTTACTCTCCGTGCGTTGTTTTTGCTCTTTTTCATAAAATTTACGCTCTTGAACACCATTATTACGGCGTTTTTGTCGTTGGTAAGATGTATTTCTAAATCGTTTTTCTTCACCATCTATAATTGTTTCTAAATGTTTTATTTCCTCGGGGGTAATATCAAGTTCTTTAATAACAGTCTCATTTTTCATTGGACGCTTAATACCATCCGTATGTTGATACCACATCACAAAATCGCGTTTCTCAAGCTCTGTGAAGAATGTCATGGCATCGTCATAAGCGTTCCCAGCAGTTCGTTTAACCTCAGCTGCCTTCTGTGGATCTGCGAATCGATCATTGAGACTTAAAGCAAAATCGATGGTAGATTGCTTGTTTTTGAGATTCAGAGCCGTTGTATAGGCGTAAATGTACGTCATGACATTGCGTTTTTCGATGTTGCCTTGGCGTAACTCCACTAACTTATCTAAATCGTTCTTACGGGCTGTATTTAAACTGTATAAGGTTCGTGTTCCGGGTTTTGGTTGAAAGAGAGCTATATTCCCTCTTCGCTTCTTATGTGGCTTTCTGCGCCTTTCTAATGGTGTGCAATAGCTGTATAAGACTTGAAGATCGTATTCTTCGTGTTTCCAAACCTCTGCCGTAACCTGTTGGCCATTC
>SDGW01000682.1_pt1 | contig 17954 bp, 22 predicted proteins | sample 2873831 | NCBI WGS metagenome assembly SDGW01 (sample SAMN08132700, study PRJNA421101) | hypersaline lake metagenome | isolation source: celular fraction 0.22 microns magnesium sulfate-rich crust from ephemeral... | place: Spain: Penahueca Lagoon, Toledo | collected 2011-07
CATGTTCTCGCCGCGGCGGGCTTCGTAGAGGTTGACCTCGGCGCGGAGACTCGAGATGAACGACTGAGCACCGCCGACGCTGCCGACGAGCGTGAGTGCGCCGGTGGGGTGGATTTGCTCGACCTTCTGGACGTTCTTGTTCGAGACGAACCGCCCGCCGAGGCTGGCGCGCATGTCCGTCGCGATGACGACGCCGTCGGCCGTCGAAATGCCGATCGTCGTCGTCCCGGTCTTGTTCACGTTCTCGAGGTCGGCCCGCGTCAGATCGTTCTCCGGCAGAGAGCCGATCTCCGGCTCGTAGGGGTTCGGATCGTCGGCCAACTGGTCGACCGTCCGGGAGAAGTCGGAGTCGTGTGTGGGCGTGCGCATTACCGGAAGAATACGACCGGGACGGTATAAAACACCGGCGGTCACCGCCCTCGTTTCCGCTTCCAGCGGTCGCGAGACGAAGTCGGCTCGAGCGCTGGTCGACGCGTTCGAAACGCGGTCGCTCGGCGAACGACGAACGGAAAACGCGGAACGTGGGTAGCCGATCAGGGTGGGGTCGCCTCGTACGCCTCCTCGACGTTCGCGAGGACGCGGTGGATCGGTAGGGTAAGCCCGGCCTGGCGGGCGGCGATCGCGAGCGGCATCGCGACGATGCCGATCACGATGCATAGCTGGTACAGGGCGAACAGGGTCGCGTGGTACACGCGGGATATCATCTGCGTTCAGCCGTGCCCAGACGGAGGGGATATATAAGCCTTCTTGAAAGAAGAGTTTCATAATCATCTATCGCGCTCAATTGGGTCGCCGCCTGCTTGCGATTCAAGTTCGCTTTCGATGAGCGCAACTGGAGGCGCACTCGAGTCGATGTACGGCTATGGTGGCGGCAATCGACCGGCGGATTTCCCGTAAGTTATGGGCATTATTCGATTCACGTGCGCACCGCCGAATCGGCGGCGTGCGCCTGTGAGGCAGTCACGGCCGCCGTGTGAACACGACCCAGTGGCGAGTGGACGGCGGCGAACCGCAAAGCAGGAAACCCCCCGGACCGACCATCACGTATGAGCAACTACCTCGTCGCGATGGAGGCGGCATGGCTCGTTCGTGACGTCGAGGAGATCGACGACGCGATCGGCGTCGCCGTCAGCGAAGCCGGGAAGCGACTCAACAGCGAAGACATGGACTACGTCGAAGTCGAGGTCGGTGCGACGGGCTGTCCGGCCTGCGGCGAGCCGTTCGACTCCGCGTTTATCGCCGCCGACACTGCGCTCGTCGGCCTCGGCCTCGAGATGGAGGTCTTCAACGCCGACGGGGAGGAACACGCCTCCCGAATCGCGAAAAGCGAGGTCGGCGGCGCGCTGCGGGACGTGCCGCTGTCGGTCGTCGAGGTCGCCGAGGTTCCGGACGAGGACTGATACGGGGCGGGCGCGCGATCGACCCAAAGCTCTTTCTATAACCCTCGGTTATTTAGTCACATGGAACTCCCGACGCCCGCTGACCTCCGGCAGCGCCGTACCGAGCTCGGGCTCACCCAGAGCGAACTCGCGGACAAAGCAGACGTCTCACAGCCGCTGATCGCCCGGATCGAGGGCGGCGATGTCGATCCGCGCCTGTCGACGCTCCGCCGGATCGTCAACGCCTTAGAGAAAGCCGAGAGCGACGTGATCCGCGCTGCGGACCTGATGAACGAGGCCGTCGTCAGCGTCGCCCCCGACGATCCGGTCAGCGAGGCCGCCCGCGAGATGGAGGAGGAGGCCTACTCCCAGTTGGCCGTCATCCAGGACGGCATTCCGGTCGGCTCGATCAGTCAGACCGATCTGGTCCACCTCGACTCCGAGGACCGCGACGAGCCCGTCGAGGAACACATGAGCGAGAGCTTCCCGACCGTCTCGAAGGACGCGACGTTAGACGAGATCAGTAACCTGCTCGAGCACTACAAGGCCGTGATGATCACCGAAGCCGGCGAGACCGTCGGCATCATCACCGAAGCAGACATCGCCGCGCGGCTGTCCTGATCGACCGATCCCGTTCGCGGCCGACTTCGGCTCGCACCGGTCGATTACGCTCCCGTCTCGAGCTCCTTCGGGTGAACGGTCGTACCGAGTCGCTGGGAATCGCGCGGTGCGTTTTCCGTCCGGGTCGACTAGTCTCCACTAGAAAGATGGACTACTACGATCGACTCCTCGGCGGAATGGTCGCGTCCCTGCTACTCGGGTTCATCGCTGGCCAGCACGCCGCTGTCGACGTCCATTACGGGCTCTTCGGCGGCGCGCTCGTGGCGACGCTGTTCCTGTGGGACGCGGTCGTCCGCAACCCGCCGGCTCCCGCGTCCGATCCGGGATACGCGGCCGCGGCCGTCGTCTGGCACGGCGGGTTAGTCGTCTATCTGGTCGCGCTCTTGTGAACGCGATCGTGCGACCGCTGGCGGCCGTTTGCGAGTCGGCTGCTAGCCGTCGAGGTCCGGACGGGGAGCGTTCTCGTATCTGACCATCTTTTCCGATTTATCGGAAATCGTCTCGTAGATTCGCTGCAGGGTTTCCTCCGCGGCGAGCAGGTTGTGATCCTCGAGGAACGCCCGCCCCTCGTCGGTCAGCCGGTAGAACTTCCAGGGGTAGCCCTGTCGACGCTCGTCCTCGGGCAGCGCGACCGCCTCGACGACGCCGGCGTCGATCAGCTTCTGGACGTGCTTGTAGACCGTCGCCTCGCTGACGCTCGGGTTGAGTTGCTCGAGTTCGTACAGCGACGGCAGTCCCTCGGGGTGTTGCAGGATGTTGGCGAGGATTGCGAACCGCGTCTCCTGGGTGACGAAGTGGACGAGTTCGCGCGCGTTTGCCCCCTCCGGCGTCCCCACGTCGGTACTCATACGAGCCGGTACGGAGCGCAGCGCCAAGTAGTTTACCCTGGAGTAAACCACCGGGGCGGGCTCGAGCGCGAGCGCGCCTCGACGAGTATCGGAAGAATCGGAAACGGGACGGTAACGACTATCCGTAATTCACGACAACTGGTTCGTATGACCGACGACGATCCGCCGGCGCCGGACGAGGTGTTGGCGAGCGCGACGGAGCGACTCGAGGCCGCGGAGCTCTCGCTGTCGGACAACGAGGAACTCCTCCACGCGCTGAGCGAACTCCGGCCGCTCTACGAGACGGAACGGTCGTACTTCGTCCTCGGGAACTACGACCGGGAGCCGATCCGTCGGCTGAACCTGGTCGTCGACCGCCTGAACCGCCGGCCGGACGCCTACGCGTTCCGGATGGTCGACGTTCGCGGCGACTGGGACAACGGCATCCAGAAGTTCTGTCTGCTCGCGGATCTGGTCACCCACATCGTCGGCGTCGCGGAGCGCGAGCCGAGCGGCTTCCTCGTCGAGCAGGGGCTGCTCGCCGGGACGACGGAGTACTTCGAAAAGACCCACGTCCTCAAACGCGAGTACGAGGACGACCGGGCGTTCGACTGGATGCAAGACGGCGTCTTCGACCTGCTCGAGGACGAGGGGCGGCTGCATCGGTGGGAGACCGAAGCCGACCTCGTCGAGGCCGCCGAAGCGCTGCCGTGAATCGGTGGGGGACGGCCGAAGATTACGCGTCGAACAGGGACGCGAACACCGTCGATTCGGCCTTCCGGAGGTGTTCCGCCGCGGTCGCCGTCGCGCAGTCGAGTTCGCGAGCCACGTCTTCGGTCGTCGCCGTCCGGGGGACGTCGTAGTAGCCGAGCTCGAACGCTGTCGCGACTGCCTCCCGCTGTCGCTCGGACAGTCGGCCGACGACGCTGTCGGTGGCGACGCGCTTGCCGCCGACCTGCTCGAGGGTCACGCCGACGCCGTCGGGGACGCCGTCGACCGCGGCCTGAATGTCGGCCTCCGTCCCGACGATGCTGAACGTGTTCGTCCCGTCGTCGTTGCACTCGATCGGTGGCACCGTCATGAGGCTGCCGCGGGTGAAGTTCTCGAACAGCGAGCGTGCGGCCGCCGAGACCTCTCCCTCGAGAAAGCAGTAACACGCCCGATCCGTGATCGGGAGCACTTCGTAATCCGAGACCATCGAACTCTCGGCGAGTTCGCGCTCGAATCGCCGGTACTCGCCCTCGAGGCGGAACAGGAACCCGGTCGGGGGGTTGGAGACGTTCCAGTTGACGATCCGCGCGCGCTCTATGTAGTCGGCCCCGCCCGCGAGCCGTTCGTAGATCGGCGGCGCGTAGGCACCCCGCGGATCCAGCGTGATGCGGACGCGTTTCATGAAATCGCGTTCGAACAGGGGGGCAAAAGGATTTGTTCCGGCGGCCGTCATCGGCGCTGTTCTCATCGCGGCCATAAACCCACCCGACCGATTCGGCCGAACCGATTCCTCCCCGGCGGCCGTTCGGACGCGTATGCAGCGAAACGTCGGCGGACTCGATCGAATCGTCAGGGGCGTTCTGGGAACGTGGCTGCTCGTCGTCGCCGGTGCGGCGGTGCTGGCCGGACGACGCACCACCGCCGTCGCGACGGCGATCGCGGGATCGGGCCTGCTGGTCAACGCGGTCACCCGGTTCTGCGGCGGCAACTTCCTCCTCGGAATCGATACGACCGAGACGTCGTCTTGCTCGTGCGAGTGACGTTCGGGTGAACCGCCAACCGTTCCAGCGGCCGCAAGCGGCCAAACGGATCAGCTATGGCCGGACACCGGCACCGGTTCGTAGGGCTCCTCGAGGTACTCCATCTCGGAGTCGGAGAGATCGATCTCGAGGGCTTCGACGGCCTGTTCTAGGTGTTCGACGCTGGTCGTACCGACGATGGGCGCGTCGACCCACTCTTTGTGGAGCAGCCACGCGAGGGCGATCTGGGCCATCGTGACGCCCTTGTCGTCGGCCATTTCCGCAACGCGCTCGTTGATCTCCGGACCACCGCCCTCGCGGTAGGGGTGTTCGTAGAGGTACTCTTCCGACTCGCCACGCGTCGTCGCGTCGATCTCCTCGTGCGGTCGCGTCAGGTAGCCGCGAGCCAGGGGCGACCACGGAATGACGCCCACGTCCTCCCTGTCGCACAGCGGCAGCATCTCGCGTTCCTCCTCCCGGTAGGTGAGGTTGTAGTGGTTCTGCATCGTCTGAAACCGCTCGAGTCCCAGCGAGTCGCTCGTGTGCAGGGCGTCGGCGAACTCGTGGGCCCACATCGAGGACGCACCGACGTACCGCGCGTGGCCCCGGCGGACGGCGTCGTCGAGCGCTCGCAGCGTCGTTTCGATCGGCGTGTTGTGATCCAGTCGGTGGATCTGATAGAGATCGATCGTGTCCATTCCCAGCCGCTCTCGGCTGGCCGCCAGTTCCTGCTCGATCGCCTTCCGGGAGAGTCCGCCGGAGTTCGGATCGTCCTCGCGCATCCGGAAGAACCCCTTCGTCGCGACGACCGACTCCTCGCGGTGGCCCTCGAGGGCCTCGCCGAGGACGAGCTCGGACTCACCCATCGAGTACATGTTCGCGGTATCGAAGAAGTTGATCCCCAGATCGATCGCGCGGTCGATGATTTTCTCGCTCTCCTCGTCGTCTAACACCCACTCGCGCCAGTCGCTCGAGCCGAAACTCATACAGCCCAGACAGATGCGACTCACCTGCATCCCGGTCGAACCGAGTGTCGTGTACTCCATACCGGCCGTACGGAAACCCGCGAAAAAAGGGTGCGTGGTGCGGCAAACGACAACACGTATCGAACGCCGTCCTCACCGGATCGTCGGGACGGACTACCAGTGGCCGAACAGCCGCTGGAAGACGTTCCGATCGCTCGGTCGCTCGGCGAGCAGGACCGAACTATCGACCTCGTTGACCACGTCCATGTGCAGCGAATCGGTCATGAGCCGCGAGATCACGCCCTCCTCGGTCGCGCCCAGCAGGACGAGCGAGTGATCCGCGGCCGCGCGACAGATGGCGTCCTCGACGTCGCCGGAGTCGTCGACGACGAGTTCGGCGTTCTCGAGACCGCGCTCGGCGGCCCACTCCTCGAGGAACTGCTCGCCGGTCTCGCGGTCGCTCGAGCCGGTAACGACGTGCAGGAGCGTCACGTCGGCCGCGGTTTCCGCCTGCAGCGTCCGTGCGACTTCGGCGCTCAGATCCGAGTCCGGACCGCCGGCGGTCGCCAGCAGGACCCGCGAGGCGTCCAGCTCCCGATCCTTGAGAATGAGGAAATCACAGGGGAGGTTGCTCGTCAGTTCGCTGATCCGGCGCTCGGCGCGACCGGTACTCCACGGACGGTCGGTGCCCCAGCCGAGCAGGACGAGATCGGAGCGCTCGCGCTCCGCGGTGGCGAAGACGTCCTCGAACGACCGGTGAGAGACGACCGTCGATGTCTCGCAGGTTACGTCGTAGCTGGCTGCCCGCTTCCGAACGTCCGCCATGCGCTCCTCGGACTCGGCGACGATCCGCTGGGTCTGTCCGGCTCCGTAGCGCAGCGACGTCCGATTGGGCGTCTGGACGACGTGGACGGCGTGGACGATCGCGTTCTCGCGGCCGCTTGCGAGCGTACAGGCGAAGTCGACCATCGCCGACTCGGTTCGTGGGTTCGAGATGGGGACGAGGATCCGGTAGGCGTCCTCGTCGTCCCCGTGGATCTCGGACGTGTTGATCAGCGGGACGTACGATCGGCCCGCGTAGGAACCGAACAGCCACTCCGAGATCGAGAGCTGCCGGTCCGCTCCCTCGAAGCGGGCCGACTGGAGACGGTGTTCGCTCGTCTGGAAGTAGTTGACGACGGTGACGAGGACGATGCCGCCGATGGTGTTGCCCAGCAGGACCGGCAGGACGAAGCCGTAGAGCCCGGTTAGGAGGGCGAGTTCGCCGGCCAGCACCAGATAGACCATCTCGGTAAAGGAGACGACGACGTGAAACAGGTCGCCGAGCGGGATCGCGAGGAAAGCCATGTAGACGACGACGAGCCGCGAGATGGTGTCGCGGGAGGCGTAGACGATCCAGACGACGCCGGCGACGATCAGGCCAGCGAACGCCGCCTTGGAGAACAGCGTCCACCACGAAGTCTCGACGCCGTGACGGGAGAGTTCCATCGCGGCGGCTGCCGTGTCGTCGTCGAAGACGCCGCCCCACGTCAGCGCGATCGCGCCGAGGGCACCACCGGCGAAGTTGCCTGCCAACACGATCGACCAGTGGCGCAGCAGCGCCGGAACGCTGGCCAGCCGTTCCAGCGTCAGTGCGACCGGCGGTAGCGTGTTCTCGGTGTAGAGCTGGTAGCCGCCGATGATGATGTAAATGAAGCCGAGCGGATACAGCAGCTTGCTCAGAATCGGGTGGCCGTCGGTCGAGGCCGTCAGCGAGGCGTACAGGAGGAACGTGATCGTGATCGCGAAGCCGGCGGCGAGACCGCTGAAGAACAGTTCACGGCTTCCGGAGGTAATCTCCTCGTCGGCCGCGGCGACGATCCGCTGGAAGATCTCGTCGGACGAGAACCGGTCGCGGACGACCGCACCGACCGCCGGCGCGCCGCTTCTGGACCGCTCGACGGCCTCTCGGACCTGTTCCTGGTCGGCCGAATCTCGGTCCGGCCGGTGGCGCTCGACCGGGGCGGAGTCCGTACGGCGCTGGTCGGGAGAATCGCGCTCGCTCATTGTCGGGTACGAACCCGTAACGAGACGACGCGTTTAGTATCTGCTATTAGCCGTCGTGAGGAGGGATCGCGGCAGCGACGGCGAGTTCCGCAAACGTCCGACTCGGTTTCTCGAGCCCTACAGCGAGTCAGGGTTGAGCCGGCCGACGCCCCCTCGGAGTGCGAAGAAGGCGGCGATCCCGAGCAAGCAGTAGCACCCGAGCAGCGCCCAGGTCGTCCCCGTCGGGTTGCCGATCGCGAACTTCGCGACCGTGTTCGCGGGGTGTTCGGGCAGGACGGTCGCGACGACCAGCGCGCCGACGGTGGCCACGGAGTAGAGGAGTTGGGCCTGCCGCCTGTCGGGGGCCCACAGCGCGACCGCGACGCCGCCGGCGACCACGAACAGCGACAGCGCGGCCACCAGCACGATCAGCGCCGCTGGGCCGGCGATCGAGGTCCCGTTGACCGACAGCAAGAGGAGCCAGGCCATCGCCTGAATCGGTGCCAGCCCCGCCGTCGCCAGCAGCTTGGCGTCGATCACGTCCGCCAGCGAGAGCGGCGCGACCCGGAGCAACTCGAGGGTACCCCGCTGGCGCTCCTCGATCAGCGAGTCGACGGCGATCGAGCCGCTGATGAACACCGGGAGGAACAGCAGCAGCGGCAGCAACACGGTGTACGTGAAGCCGACGTACGGGCTCGCGCCGACCTCCTCCGGCACCGGCAGCGGCGCTCGCTCGAGCCGACCGGCGTCGGCGTTGCGCTCGCGCTCGACGCGTTCGACGCGCTCCAAGGTGTCTCGAAGCTGGACGACGAGCAGGGTCGTTCGGATCCCCTCCTCCGGGGCGGTGACTCTGACGCTGAGCCGCCCATCGTCGTTCCTGTTCGCGTCGAGGACAGCCGTGACCTGGCCGGATTCGAACGCCTGGTAGGCGGCCCCGCGGTCGTCGTAGTACTCCGCCGAGACGCCGTCACGATCCTCCGCGACCGCGAGCAAGGTATCGGGATCGTCGCCGGTGACGGCGACCTCAGTCCGATAGCCGTCGACCGAGCCGGGATCGTACAGCGAGACGAGGCCGACGACCAGGAACGAAGAGAACGCCGCGATGAACAGCTGGATCGCCAGCGCGAGGATGATCGTCTTCTCGGAGCGCAGCGAGCGCAGTTCCCGGCGGGCGACGGCCCAGCGTGCCCCCCAGCTCGAGCCCGACTCGCGACCGCCGTCGCGCTCACGCGACAAGGACGATCACCCCGAGGTTGTAGGCCGCGTGAACCAGCGTCGCCGCGAGGAAGCCGACGGCGTAGCCCGTTCGGCCGCGGCTCGCACCGAGCGCCGAGACGACGGCCGTCGTGACGTGTAGCGCAAGCGGCGCGAGAAACACCGCGAGGAGAACGAGCGGATCGGTCGAGACGGTGGGGCCGAACGCGGCGGCACCGACCGACAGGTCGGGTAGACCGACGAACTGGACGACGTGGGTGAGCTTCTCGCCGACGAAGAAGCCGGCCCCGGAGAGCGCGCCGAGCACGGCGGCGGTCCGAAGCGTCGCGCCGAATCTCGAGCGGACGATGCCGGCGTAGACGTGGATGCTCTTCGCGATCTCCTCGACGGCAGCGGCGATAACGACGATGATCGGCACTGCGACCGCCTGCGGGATGGCGAAGAGGAGCGCGACGGCGAGCAACTGGCTCGCGAAGACGAAGGGAATGAAGAGGACCGACAGTAACGGGATGCTTCGCCGACCGTGAATGCGGCTCGCGATCGCATCGACGACCTTCGCCGGGATCGGCTTCTGGGCGAACATGTCCTCCTCGCGGTAGACGCCGATCCCGAGCAGGAAGAAGACGGCCGCGCTCAGATAGAACGGCGCGGTCGAGAACAGGTACTCCCCGGCGGTTACCGACTGGTCCTGGAGGTCCATCACGACGATCGTCAGCGGCGAGATCAGCGCGACGGCGTGAACGTCGGTGAAGATCGCCGGAATGAACGTGTACGTCGTCAGGAAGACGCTGATCGTGACCGTCACGAACGTCAGTTCCTTGAACGACCGGGCGAGCATCGCCCCGATGAACGTCGACCCGAGGAAGAGCAGCGCGATCGGCAGCGCTGCCGCGACGGCGAGGGGACCGCCGTCGATCGCGTACGCGATGGCGACGACGATCCCGACGAGGCCACACAGATAGGGCAGCGTCTTGCCCGCCACGATCTCGAGGCGCGAGGCCGGCGAGACCAGTAGCAGTTCGCCGCGTCGCTTCACGCGTTCGTCCATGATTGTGCTCCCGTAGGCCTGGATGACGAAGTTCATCGGCACGACGAACAGGAACGCGAGGACGAGCGACTGGAAGGGAAACGGCGGTGCGATCGAACCGGGCGTCCCCGGAGCCGTCGACGCCGTGGACCCGCCGCCGAGGCCGGGGACCTGAAGTCGACCGTCCTCGTCGCTGCCGGGTTCGCTTCCGCCGCTTCCGTCGGTTTCGTCCGACCCGCTGTCGCTACCGGCGGTCCCGTCGTCGGTTCCGTCATTGACATCGCCAGTCGTACTCCCGTTGCCGGAGCCCGTCGCTCCGCTGAGGTCCCGATTCTGGTAGTCGATCGAGACGAGGACCGGATAGGCGGCCGCCTCGTCCGCTTCCTCGTCCATCAGCTCCGCGTTGTACGACTGAATGGCGTCTCGAAACGCGTCGGCGGCGACCTCGCCGTTGTCGCCGACGTAGCCGATCCGGCCGTCACGCGTCACGATCACGTCGGCGTTCGCGTCGCCCTCCGTTTCGACGTCCTCGAGCGGGACCGGCCGGAACTGTTCGCTGTGGACCGCAGCGTCGTGGTAGGGACTGTCCGCGTCGACGCCGACGACATAGATCTCGCGCTCGAGGCCGAGCCCCGAGTCGGCGACCGTGAACCCGGCGGTGCCGACGGCGAGGGCCATCACGACCAGTGCCACCGCCGTCTTCCGGTCGACGGTGCCGGCGCTGCGGAATATCTCCCAGCGGGCGATGCGGGCCGTACGCGCGACGAATCCGCGGAGACGGCCCTCGCTCACGTCTCGGCCTCCGCCGGCTCGCGCGCGACTTCGAGGAAGATCTCCTCGAGGCTCGGCGTCTCCGTCTGGATGTCCGTGACGCGGCCACCGGCTGCCTCGACGGCCTCGCGGATGGACTCGACGGCGGCCATGTCGCCGATGACGTGGCGGACCTGCCCGTTCTCGCGGGTTACGTCGACCGGCCCGTCCATCGCGGCGATCCCATCGCTACCGTCGGCCGTCGCGTAGACGTGGTACTCGGTGCCGCCGTGGGCGTCGCGGATCTCCGCTAACGTACCGCGGGCGACGATCCGGCCGTCGTTCATGATGATGAGCCGGTCGCAGATGCTCTCGACGTGAAAGAGGTTGTGCGCGCTGAAGACGATCGTCTTCCCCTCGTCGCTCAGTTCGCGGGTGAACTCGATGATGTAGTTGGTCGTCAGCGGATCGAGCCCGGACGCCGGCTCGTCGAAGATCAACACGTCGGGGTCGTTGACCAGCGCCCGCGCGATGGCGACCTTCCGCTGCATCCCCTTCGACATGTTGCCGATCCGGCGGTCTCGGTGCTCGAGATCGAGCCGGTCCAGCGAGTCGTGGATCCGCTCGCGCGCCACGTCTTTCGGGACGTCGTAGAGGTCGGCGAAGAACTCGAGGTAGCTGATCGCGGTCATCTCCTCGTAGAGCGGCGACTCCTCGGGGAGGAAGCCGAGGCGGCGCTGCATCGTGGGCTCGCCGGGCCTGTGACCGGCGACGACGGCGGTGCCGGCGGTCGGCTCGATCAGCCCCGCGAGCATCTTCAGCGTCGTCGTCTTGCCCGCGCCGTTCGGGCCGACGACGCCGAAAACCTCGCCGCGCTCGATCGAGAAGGAGCTCCCCTCGACGGCGACGAAGCCGCCGTACTCCTTCCGGAGGTCGTCCACTTCGAGTATAGCCATTGGATAGCGCGACCGAGGGAGCGACTCCAGTAAAGTCTAGCGGCCAGCGACTGTCGGGGTTCGCCGACCGTTCGGCGTCCGGTCCAAACCCCCAAAGCCGAGGACGGCGTAGTGACGGCTATGACACGAGTCCGGACCGCGAACACGCCGGACGGCCGCCGGCTCGAGGTTTCGACCATCGTCGCCGCCCCGCCGGCCGACGCCTGGGACGCCATCGTCGACACGACGCAGTGGCCGGAGTGGTCGGCGGTCGTCCTCGGCGTCGACTCGACGGATCGCCGAATTCGAACCGGGACGACCGGCCGGGTGCGGCTCCCCGGCGTCTGGGTCCCGTTCCGGATCACCGCCTGTACGGCGCGGCGGTGGACCTGGCGGGTGACCGGGATTCCGGCCGCCGCCCACCGCGTCGACGACCTCGGCGAGAACCGCTGTCGGATCGCGTTCGAACTGCCGCTCCACCAGGCGGGCTCCGTGCCGATCAGTCTGCGCTCGCTCGAAAATCTGGAGGCGCTGCTCGAGGGCGACGAGGCAACCGTTCGGTAGCGAATCGCGTCGGTAAATCCCCTCCCTGATCGATGGATTTATCCGGTTTTCGTCAGTCTTCCACACCGAAATGGCGCGTGGCGAGACGCGACGCGGCGGTGTGTACGGATCGATTCACGGGAGGGTAGCATGGCCTCCGTAGCCGAGTTATTCGTCCGGATCGCCGGTGAGAACCCGGTCGTTCAGGGACTCGTCGGCGGGATCGTCATCGCGTCGTTGAACCTGCTCGGCGCGTCGCTGGTACTCGTCTGGCGCGACCCCTCGGAGCGCGCGCTCGACGGCGCGCTCGGGTTCGCGGCCGGCGTGATGCTCGCCGCGGCCTTCACGAGTCTCATCATCCCCGGAATCGAGCAGTACTCCGGCGGCGATCCGGTGCCGACGCTCGTCGGCGTCGTCCTCGGCGTCGTCTTTCTCGACCGGGCCGACGGGCTCGTTCCACACGCGCACTATCTGCTGACCGGATCCAGACGAACTGACGGAGCCAATCCCAGCACGTCGCTTCCCCTCGAGAACGAACGGCTGACCCCGGTCATCCTGTTCATTCTGGCGATCACCCTCCACAACATGCCGGAGGGGCTGGCCGTCGGCGTCGGCTTCGGTTCCGGCAACGTCGAGAACGCGATTCCACTCATGCTCGCCATCGGAATTCAGAACATTCCGGAAGGGCTCGCCGTCTCGGTGGCCGCGATCAACGCGGGACTGGATCGGCGCTTCTACGCGGTGTTCGCCGGCTTGCGGTCGGGCGTTGTCGAAATCCCGCTCGCGGTGCTCGGCGCGCTTGCGGTGAGCGTCGTCGAGCCGTTGCTCCCGTACGCGATGGGCTTCGCCGCCGGAGCGATGCTGTTCGTCATCTCCGACGAGATCATTCCGGAAACGCACACGCGCGGCTACGAGCGGATCGCCACGCTCGGCGTGATGGCCGGCGTGGTCGTGATGCTCTACCTGGACGTGAGTCTGGGATAGCGGTTCCCAGTGCCGGTTTCGGCCGGCACCCGCGCTACGGTGGCCGCTCGAGCGAGAACCGATCAGCCAGCCGCGCGTACCGGCTCCCCGCGAGCCGGCCGACGGCGTCGATCTCGTCGACGTCGATCTTCCCGTCGCTCGTCACCGACTCGTCGAGGTGGACGTGGCGGACCTCGCCGAGGACGAGCGTCGAGCCGCCCACGTCGATCAGGTCGTGGAGGGCGCACTCGAAGGCCACCTTCGCGCCGGCGACGCGGGGCGGGTCGACCGCGGCCGACTCGGCCCGCTCGAGGGTGGCGTGGTCGAACTCGCTCTCGCCGGCGGGCAGCGTGGCGCTGGTCTCGTTCATCGCCTCGGCCAACTCCTCGGTGACGAGGTTGACGACGAACTCGCCGGTGTCGCGGGCGTTGCGCGGCGTGTCCTTGAGCCCGTCCGCGTCGTCGACGGGCGCGAACAGCAAGACCGGCGGCGCGACCGACGCGACAGTGAAGAAGCTGTACGGCGCGAGGTTGTCGACGCCGTCCTCGCTCGCGGTGCTGACCCACGCGATCGGCCGCGGGACGACGGCGCTCGAGAGGATCCGATAGAGCGAGCCGTCGTGGTCGTCGACGTCGATCTCGAGGCTCGCATCGTCGTCGCCGGCTCTCGATTTGTCGTCCGTCATCGAAGCGCCTCCGCCAGCCGTGTTGTGACCGATCCCGTCGAAGCCGTCTCCCCGATTGCTACTAACACGATGTTACCCGGTTCGGATGCGAACTACTAAAGCTGTTCGCGACGTAGGCGCCAGCAGATACTATCGATGTCGTCTCCACAGACAGAACCCCGCGAGCGAAACGCCGACGCCTGTCCCGTCATCGCCTCCCTCGAGCAGATCGGCTCGCAGTGGCGACTCGCAGTGCTCCACGAACTGTTAGACGGCGAGCAGCGGTTCAACGAACTCAAGCGCTCGACCGGCGCGAACGCGCGCACCCTCTCGCGGGTCCTCGACGACCTCGGGGAGATGGGCTTCGTCGAGCGCCGCATCGAGGAGGACGCGCCCGTCGCGACGTTTTACAGTCTCACCGACAAGGGCGAATCCCTCGAGCCGGTCTTCGACGAAATCGAGTGCTGGGCCGGCTCCTGGCTCGAAGAGAGCGCGCTCGAGAAGACGTCGCCAGGGACGACCGCGACGCCCTGTTCGCGCAGCACTTCCTCGGCGAACTCCTCGGCGGTGAAGCCCTCGGGGACCTCGGGGAAACAGTAGAACGCGCCCTTCGCTTCGAAGACGTCCATCCCGATCTCGCGGAACCGCGAGAGGACGAACCGGCGGCGGCGATCGTACTGATCGACCATCTCTCGGACGTCGTTCTCACAGGAGTCTAAGGCCTCGAGCGCGGCGTACTGGGCCGTCGTCGGAGCCGAGAGCATCGTGTACTGGTGGATCTTGTTCATCGCGCCGATGGCCTCGGGCGGGCCCAGCGCGTAGCCCAGCCGGAGGCCGGTCATCGCGTGGGCCTTCGAGAAGCCGTTGAACACCGTGCTCGCGGGCGAACTCGGCGATCGGCTCGAGGTCCGCTTCGGGCATGATCGCCCCCGTCGGGTTGTTCGGGTAACAGAGGACCAGCACGTCCGCGTCGGCCGCACCGGCTTCCTCGAGGCCCTCGACGGTGAGTCGGAAGTCGTCCTCCTCTTTCGTCGGGACGGACAGCACCTCGCCGCCGGCGAAGATCACGCCGGGTTCGTAGGAGATGTACGCGGGCTGAGCGATCGCGACCGTGTCGCCGGGATCGACGAAGGCGCGGAAGGCGAGGTCGACCGCCTCGCTCGCGCCCGCGGTGACGATGATCTCCTCGTCGGGGTCGTAGCCCAGGTCGAACCGGTCGGCGACGTAGTCGGCGATCGCCTCGCGGAGTTCGCGCTTGCCGCGGTTGGCCGTGTAGGAGGTCTTCCCCTGCTCGAGGGACGTGATCGCGGCGTCGCGGGCCGCCCACGGCGTCGCGAAGTCCGGCTCACCTACACCCAGGGAGATGACGTCGTCGCGTTCCTCGGCAATCTCGAAGAACCGACGGATGCCCGACGGCGGGACCGCCTGCACCCGCTCTGACAGTTCGAACGTCATGGTCAGGGTGAGAAGGAGAGGCGGTCGTCGTCCTCGCCGTCGCCGAGTTCGATCCCGTTCTCCTTGTAGGAGGTCATCACGTAGTGGGTGACCGTCTGGGTGATCTCGGGGACTGGCGCGACCTTCTCGCTGATGAACTGCGAGACCTCGCGGATGGAGTCGCCCTCGACTTCCATGTCGAAGTCGTAGTCGCCGCTGACCAGCCGCAGGGCCGTGACCTGCGGGAACCGCGCGAGACGCTCGGCAATGTCGTCGTAGCCCGTCTCGCGGTCGAGTCGGACGTTCAACTCGACCTCGGCGCGGACCCGCTCGTCCTCGAGCCGGTCCCAGTCGACGACCGCCTGGTAGCCACGCACCAGGCCTGCTGCCTCGAGATCCTCGATGGCTGCCTCGACCTCGTCTTCCTCGAGGTCGGTCATTCGCGCGATATCCGCCGCGGAGTACCGCGCGTTCTCACGAAGCAACTCGAGCACCTCGCGTTCGCTCATATCGCTTCGAAGCGCGAGCGCGAGTAAAGTTCTAACGTTCTCGCAGCGGTCGCTGGTTCGGTGAGCGGGCGCCGTTCGACCCGCTCGTCGACGCGTCACTCCGGACTAACCGACCGATATGCGGTGGCGCGCGCCGGCAGTCTGGCCGAACGAAAGTGAGGGCGGACGACGACAGCGCGCGAGGTCGTCGCGAGCGAAACGAGCGACTGCTTGGAAGACGCCGCGCGTCTTCCAGTGGATGAACGAGTGACTGAAACGAACGAGTGAATCGGCTGGGGAGGGCGTGGCTACTCCGTGTTGCCACGATAGCAGACTGCACCTCCGTCGACAGGGCGCTCTGATCGATCGAGACGTTCGGCTTGGAGCGCGAACGGACGCCGAGTCCCCGGATCAACGATAGTTCTTGAACAGCAGCGCCCGCACGTCGTCTTTCGTCTGGACCTGCTCGGTCGAACCGTCGGGGAGTTCCACGGCGTACCGGTAGTCCGCCGAGTCCGACTCCTCCCACTTGTCGTCGTGGGTCTCGAGCAGGCTCATCATCTCGTCTAACATGTCGTCGTCGTCGGCCGAGCCGTCGCCGTCCTCGGCGTCCGTCTCGCCGCCCTCGTCGGCGGCTGGGCCGTCCTCGCTCGAGTCGGCGTCCTCGGACGCGGCCGGCTCGTCCGGTTCGGACTCGAGTTCGCCGTCCGTCTCGGGGACTACCTCGCCCGCGTCCGGCGTTTCGCCCTCGACGTAGGAGACCTCCTCGAGTGCGTGGGGATCGTCCTCGCCGTCGATGGCGGCCCCGACCGACGCGGACACGTCGTCGGTCGCCGAGGAGTCGAACTCGTCGGCGTCGACGTCGATGTCGCTCTCCTCGTCGAAATTGTCGATCAGGAACTGGACGGCGTCCTGCTCGCGGACGAAACCGTACTTGCCGACGACCGATTCGGCGATCTCCTCGCGGAGGTGCTGAATGAAGGCGTACTGTTCGTCGGTGACCTCGAGCGTCTGCATACCCCGTGGATGATGCCGCGGGTACAAATATGTACGTCGTCGTCGGTCGACAACGACGGCACTCGTCTAACCGTGTGTGAGGAGACTGATCGACAGCGACGAAATTAAGGGACTTCGCCTGCCAGACCCGGCTAGTCATGGACGAGGTACTCGAAGTCGTCGACGTCGTCGCCGACTCGGAACTCGAGGGCGCGTTCGTTTGGCTCCTTCGGCTCGTGGGCCTCCTCGCTGTCCTCGCCGGCTTCGGCCTCTGGCTGCTGACCGAGATGGGGCTGCTCGTCCCGCTGGTGTTGATCGTCGGCGGACTCGCCCTGTTGGTCGTCCCGAGCGTCCTCCTCTCGCTCGCGGAACTGTTGGGCTGACCGGCGATCAGGGACGCGAGGGGACTTCTTTCCGTCCCGTCAGCGTCTCGGGGTCGAGACAGAAGAACCGGAACGTGACCTCCTCTCGCGGTCGTTCGAAGATATCGACCCGCGGGACCTGAATCGCCCACATCCCCTGAACCGTGCTAGATTCGTACGGCATGTCGTCGATATCCTCGAGCGTCCCCGTCGCGATGACGCTTCGCCATCCGTCGTCGGTCCGGCCGTACGCGACGAAGGAAACGGGTCGGTCGATCAGGTCGCCTTTTCGGCTCTCTCGGGGAAAGGAGAGCTGATAGTAGAACACCTGTTCGTCCGCGTTGTAGCCGTAGGAGATTGGGATCGAGACCGGCGGCTCGTCGGGTTCGGCCGCGAACGAGATGATTCCCGTCCCGCCCCGGCCGAGGAAGTCGGCGATCTCCTCGTCGGTTAACTGGAGCCAGCGCAACCCTTGCATACCCCGTCGGACGAGGCGTGAAGGAATAATACGTTGTCGCGATCCGCCGAACAGTCACGGCAGCCTGTACTCCCGGCGCGCTCACGCGCTTCCAACTCCGCCGGTCGATTCGAGCAGCCTACTGCGAACGTGACGGTTAAGGACGAACGCACGGAAACACCGGGTATGGTCCTGCAAGAATCCGATTCCGAACTCGAGGCCGGCGACCCGGCGCCGGCGTTCGAACTCGAGGGCGTCGACGGCGAACCCTACTCGCTCGACTCCTTTGCCGACGCGGAGGCGCTGCTGCTCGTCTTCACGTGTAACCACTGTCCGTACGCGAAAGCGAAGTTCGACCTGCTGAACGACCTCGCCGCGGAGTACGACGACGTCGCCGTCGTCGGGATCAACTCCAACGACGCCGAAGAGTACCCAGCGGACTCGTTCGAAAAGATGCGAGAGTACGTCGACGAGGGTAAAGTCGCGTACGACGCCTACCTCCGCGACGAGAGCCAGGACGTCGCCCGCGCGTACGGCGCGGTCTGCACGCCGGACCCGTTCCTCTTTTCCAGA
>SDGW01000421.1_pt1 | contig 17941 bp, 9 predicted proteins | sample 2873831 | NCBI WGS metagenome assembly SDGW01 (sample SAMN08132700, study PRJNA421101) | hypersaline lake metagenome | isolation source: celular fraction 0.22 microns magnesium sulfate-rich crust from ephemeral... | place: Spain: Penahueca Lagoon, Toledo | collected 2011-07
CGCCGCGGCTAGCTTCGGCGGCGTCGATGCCGACGACGTTCTCGTTGAGCGTTCCACGCGGGCACTTCGGAACTGGGTCGAAGGTGCCCGAGAGCAACTTGCTGAGGAGACTGATGAGGAGCGCTGGGGGTACCTGACGTTCCACGACCTGCGACGGACGTGGGCTGGCCAGCTTGCAAACGCCGACGTCGACGAGAGTGTGGCGTTACGTTGGGGTGGCTGGAACGATCTGGAGACGTTTCTCAACCATTACCGTGGAGAAGCGACGGAGAAGGCGCAGGCTCGCGAGCGTGCGAAGGTAGATTGGCTCTGATCGCAAACAGCAACCAAACTGCGGGAATTTTCACCCGACAACCCGGCCAATCCGATCACGTAGATACTCCTGAAGTTCGTCATCACAACAGTAGATGTAGCAGCCTTGCATACCTCGGGTCAGAAGCGTGCGGTAGGTGTTCTTGATTAGCTCATCAGCAAGTCTCTCCGCGCCTTCTGGATCTTCCCGAGACATTTTCTTCATCCCGCTTATTGACTGGTCCTGCGTCGACCGTTCCCGGAAGTCGGTGACAAGTTCGCCATCTTCGAGACGGAGATCAGGCCCGATGATGACGCCGACATACTCGAACTCCAGGCCTTGGCATGTGTGAATACACCCGACTTCATCGATTGAGCCCTCATCAATCGCCCATGGCTCGCCTGCCTGCAGGTTCCAACTCCGTCCATACTCACCGATCTCGATATCCACATAGTCTGGGTCATCTTGGTGATCGGTGTCCCAGTCCCAACAGTACCCCGCGACAACACGGGAGAGGCCTTCCTTGTCGTTCTGTTCTTCGATGGCGTGATGGAGTTGTTCCGGGTCGTCGAACAGCTTGACGTCGTAGTCCAAGTCAGCATCCCGTACGGAGGGAGTCTCGTCAAGTTGAAGCAGATCATCCACCCAAGCAATATAGTCACTTGAGCCGGCACAGCGAAGTTGGGAATCCAGGGCCATTTCGGTAATCTCCGCGTTCAGGTCCTGTGCGTGCTCCCGGATCTCTGCCCTCGAGCCAATGTCCTTGATGTGAACGCGTTGGCTTTCGTCGATGAAGAAGACGCTAAACTGGCCGGCGTTGATGATCTCCATGATCTGATTCTCCCCCCGACCGAAGAAGTTCGACTTCTCGTTGAGTCGATGAGCCTCATCAGCAATCAGTGCGTCTACCTCATTAGCATCAGCATCAACATAGCTCCCGGCACCTGTGAACAGGTGCTTGATGTCTTTCACCAGTAGACTTCCTTGCCGGAGTTTCTTCTCGTATACATTCCGTGGAGCGGAGTTTTTTGAGACGTACTGAGCGGTTAAGTCCCGCTGGAGGAGTTCGACGAGGATATTGACGGCGACGACAGTCTTCCCCGTTCCTGGTTCTCCCCCGACGATCAGCACTTGCTTGTCGCCGCTATCGTTGGCTCGATTCGCTAACTCAATTGCCTCCTCAAACACGACCTTCTGAGAGCCTAGCAGGGTGAACTCGTCGTTCCCCTCCAACATACTGAGGACGGCATCTTGCAGTGATTTGCTTGGCCGAAGCTCACTCCCCGCGATGGCATGCAGGAGATCTCCATCGTCGCCGGACTGCAGCCGTTCTTCGAGATGTGCACGAAGGTTCGATGTTTCACCCTTGAGGAACAGAGGAACAGCACTCGTGTATTGTTCGTACGTTTCGTTTTCAATTTCGTCTCGGTGTTCTGGGTCGTAGTTATGCAGGTAAGCGACGGGGTGAAGGTTGATCGGGCGTTCCTGAATTTCTACGTTGAAGTCACGAAGGAAGTTTGCATAGGACCACGCCTGGTAGCTTGGATGGGTCGTCTCCCGAGTATCGCCCCCGAGGTAGGTTTCGACGATACCGTCTTTGCCTTCGACACGCTCGGTTGTTTCTCCATCCCACTGCTTCAGTTCCATCACGATGACGTTCGCATCACCGTCCTTTCCGAACCCGGAGAGCATGAGGTCGACGCGGTTGGAAGTCAGTGGGACCTTGAATTCGATTGCGACACCCACGTCACCAGGAACAGTACTTCTCGAAAGCGTGCGATAGATGTACTGGAAGGAGTTACGCCACGCTTGACGCTCGCCGGGGCTTACGGCCCCAACACTGTTTTCTGAAAAAGCGGCGTCGATCTCTTCGACGAGACGGTCCGCATCTATATCATCTAGCAGCCCGTCGACAGTATTCTCATAGATCAGCACGATTGTTACTCGTTATACTTCCTGTTGCTGGCCTGGTATTCGTCTTTGGGGTATCGCTCGCGGTTGGTTTCCAGTTTCGTCTCCAAGGCAGACTCGAGATCGACATCGTTGAGATCGGCGAACCGGAGGAGGAAGAAGAGAACATCGGCTAACTCGTCTTCAATTTCGGTCCGTTTCTCACTGTCTTTGAGAAGTTCCTCTTGATCCTGCTCGTCTTTGAAGCGGAAGTGCTCTAGCAACTCGTTCGATTCTGTGCTGAGTCCGATAGCGAGATCCTTCGGTGTGTGAAACTGCGTCCAGTCCCGTGCCTCACAGAACTCCCGGACATCGTCATTTAATTTCTCGAGTGTCATGCTCGCCATTCGTGTGCTGGTACGTAATAATCTGGCCGCAATCGAATCAGTCAGGCAATTCAGGATCCTCTCGTAGCATATCGGTATCTAGCACGGAGATCTCCGGGTTTCTCGGCTGATCGAACTCCACTGCATCGACGACGAGAACTCCTCGAAGATCACTCTCAGTATCCTGAAGATACTCTTGTACATCTGGGTCATGCCGAGCGTACTTCAGATACTCCAGTAACTCCTTGAGTCCGTCTGAGAACGTGGGATCCTTGTTCGTGTATTTCATTTCGCCAACGAGGACCTCTGTAAGCGACTCGCCGCCACGAGTCTTGTCGTACACTTCGACGAGCAGATCAGGGCGGCCCCTGAACAAGTTCTTATCGACGTTCCGGCCAAGGGTATCCGCGGCTGCCTCGGCGTGTTCATCCAGTAGTTCGTCATACCGTCGTAGATACCCCGGAAGCGGTCCCTCGACGTCGTCCATAGATTCAGTGAACGCGAGGTTCCCTTGCGTATCGTGAAAGACTTCGACGCGTTTCGTTTTTGATTCCATCCGCGCAATCGCCGCGCTGGTGTCCTGTATCGGCTGAAGCTCCACGTCAAAGGCCTGGCGGACGATTTTGATGACTTTGAAGACGCCAAACAGCTCGAAAAGGGTGGGAACGTCATCTGGCTCGACGAGTGTTTCTGAAAGGAGCGAACGAACGTCCTCTTCCTCAAGCTCGTCGGCCATCAGTTGCTGATATCTTCGCAAGAGATCGTAGGCTTCGGTGTAGAGTCGATCACGAGAGGACCGAGCCGCGTTCAGGGTCCGTTGTCGAATTTGGATCTCATCGTGGTCTTTGATCCGACTGAGATGGACGTTCCGCTCGAAAATACGTTCCATATCTCGAACCAGATCCTCGTTCCAGCGGTCCATCCGCCAGCTGTAGTCGATCTGTTTGATGTCTTCAACGACGACCTCATAAATGACGCCAAGGAGCTTCTTCAGGACGAGGTTCTCAGGGGTATCATATTCGGCATAGGGAGTCTGGCAGACGAATAGTGTCTTGTCGCCATAGCTCTGGGAATTGCGAAGTTTCGTCGTCGCCCCCCAGTCGATCCGCCCCTCGATCTGCCCGCGTGCGATTTTTTGCGATCGTTGGGTCTCTTTCTTAATTTGCCGAATGCGCTGGGGGAGTTGCTGAACGAATTCGATGACCGGCGTCGAAAGGACGAAGTGAACGCGCTTGAGCCGCCGAAAATTGTCGATTTCGAGGTCAGCGAAGTCCAGGTTTTCAGAGACTTGCCGCTCGTTGATCGACCCTCGGCTAAGGAACGTAACGAACTCGGAGGCGGCCTCAGCGACCAACTCCTCTGGTGGGGTCTTACTCGTCATTATCTCCGAGGTCGATGTCGAAGAAGTCCTCTGCGTGCTCACGAAGCACGGTTTCGTCGACGCTTGGACTCACAGTGCCTCCTGAGTCGACGGCAACACTGTCAGGAAGGGAAGTGATGAGCGCTTTGAGCTCTCGTGGTGGCATTCCTTCGAACTGCGGGTAGACGAGGGAGACAATCGCATCGGTGAGCGCTTCTGATTGATACCCACTCCCGTAAGCCTCCACGTACTCGAGCATATCCATCACAATCGAAGGCCCGACCTTCCGGTGTTGGTTGAATTTGTACCACAGTACAGCCATCTCGTCGGCAAGATCGTTCTGGCGAAGGACATCCTCGAGTCCCCAAGCGGTGGCAAAATTATCAGTGCCGTCCGGATCGAGGAGGTCTGTCCGAACTCCCTCATCTGTTTGGAGCGATGGAACCGGAATTCGAATGAAATTGAATCGACGCATGAACGCGTATGACATTTCGTAGAGTGACGCCTTGTCGTACGTGTTCATCGTGCCAATGAGTCGCCACGCTGGTGTAACTGGGAAGATATCGGGATTTGTCGAGATCGCCTCCAATTCGGACTGATCCGTAACCCATCGGATTTCGACTTGATTCTCTCTACGATACGGAAGTTCCACTGAATCTCCCGACAGAACAGAAAACAGTTGCCCGAACGCTTTGTCAATATCTGAGCGATTCAATTCGTCGATGACGAGCCATTCGTTGACTACTCCACCGGTGTCCTCTGCTGAAAGTCCCTCCTCCCGGAAGCAATTGAGGAAGATCCGCGGCTGGAATTCAATCCCGTTGCCGTCATCGGATGGCACATGGCCGCCGATAGTGTCGAAGCTGGTCCAGTCCGCCGTTGCAGTGGTAAAGACATAGTCATCAACATCAGCTCGTTCGGTCGCAGTCTCTCCGAGTGCCGTCGCTAATTCAGTCTTCCCAGTGCCCGGTGGCCCCGTGAAGATAATATTCTTACCAGAATTGAGTGCAGCCTCAATTTGGCGACGGATACGGTCTTTATCGTCGAAGTAGAGATACTCGGGAATAGTGAAGGCGTACTCACGAGAATCGGTGATGGCCGCTTCGAGAGTCTCTGTCGGCTTCGAAGTACCTGTAGCCGGAACATCGACAGTGTCCAGGGGAAGTCTCTCACCGTACGCGTCTTCGAGTTCTGAATCAATGATCGCTGCAAAGTCATCGGGGACCTCAGTGCAGTATGCGCCTTGATTCAGATTGAGATTCTTATTGAAAACGACGTTGTACTCATCGCTTTCTGAAAGGGAAAGCAGTCGCTCTTCGTACTCCGAATTCAGGACTTTATTGACGTCAAGTGCTGAGGGGAACTCGTGATAGTCTCTGAGCGAGATCTTGTATGCTGGTCGCTCGCCACGAGGAAGATCCATCTTGCTGACCCCCTCGTTGTCCCACTTCGTGTCCTCTAAGCACGTCGTTTCTTCGTAGGATTCTGCTGCACGTGCATATCCAGTGAATACTCGCTGATCCTGGTCAAGAAGGAGCACGATATCTCCCGGCTCAATCTCTTTGAGTTTGTCATAGGCAGAGGACCGGTTTCCCGCTGTATTCGTCTGTGGGCACCATAGTGCGTCTCCCACACCCCAGCCATCAACAACTCGGTCTTCGCGACTATGATCGCTCTTTTCGATCCATACACTCGGCTTCTGGGCTTCACTGCCCATCGCATTACTGTCGTCTTTATTGGTCGATGTAGATTGAAGGGAACTCTGAGAGCCGACGTGTTCGGACATGGCTGTCTTCTGAGGGCCCACTATAATGAATGCCCGTTGTCACAGCTGTTGCTTGCTCACTATTTCAACTACCTATCATAAATAACATCATTGATACATCAAGATTTTGCTCGGATTGTATTTTGGACTAGAAAAATAGTGGCTCTGATAGCCTGACAGATGATCTCAACGTGCTGCACGTCGGCCCAGAACGAACACGAGAAGGGCTAACAACAGTGCCCCACTTGCAGACTCCAGGACTGTCAGGAATTGACCTAAACTACCGACTGGCCGAAAGTCACCGAATCCGAGCGCCGTGAATGTCAATGTGCTGTAATACAGACTTTCCCACAGCACACTCGGGTCATCCGGTAATTGCGCCCAAGATACAGGCCGACCAAGACGACCACCACCCCTCACCGGACGAATCCAACCACCGGACAAATAAGCAACGGCGAACAACCCGATTATCGTCCCTGACCACCCGACGACCCGACTAAAGCTTTCGCCGTACCCGAATAACGCTCTTTGGACCACCGCGAAGGCATATCCTAACCCGCTACTCTGACGTACCTGCATATCCTGTCGAAGAATGAAAAACCGTCTTTGCCACTCTGGCAGGGCGTTTTCTCCAGCAATGCGTTCGAACTGCCGGTAGACGCCACCCGCTCTTACTTCAGGGTCGTCCTCCACATTATTCGGCCCACCCCTCTGTTCGGCTTTTTCATCTGGAACCCCGCTGTCGTTGGATACCTGATTCTCGTCGTGTGCACTCCATAAGTCGAAACCACTGGCAGGGTCGTATACACACCGATAGGCGTTGTTTCCGGTTGGCCCCAGCAGTATATTTCTAAGGAAACTCCGGATACTCCTCGAACTGCTGCTCTCGATGGATTCGGGTGCCAGCCGTTTGAATGTCCCCTCGTTCACCTGGATATTACCTAATACTGTTCCCTCTAGTCGCGCTCCTGCGAGTCGTGCGTCAAACAAATCCGCACGGTTCAACAATGCCCGCTCCAAATTTGCATTTGATAGATCCGCCTGGCTGAGCTCGCAACCAGTCAAGTTCGCTTTCGCCAAGTTCGCACCCGACAGATCCTCGCCACGAAAGTCCTGGCCCTGTAGATCTGCCTCAGTGAAATTTGCCTTTCGTAATTCGTCAGCACCCGGAAGAATAGCTCCTACCAACCTCGCTCTCAGAAAATTTGCCCCAGAAAGGTTGGCTTCCCGGAGCTCTGTTTCTGTCAGGTCGGCATTTACCAGTTCTGCATCTGTTAGATCAGCTTTTCGCAGGTAGGCATCAGTCAAATCGGCCTCTCCCAGGTTAGCCTCGGTCAGGTCGACTTCCCCAAGCATTGCTTTTGTTAGATCAGCCATGGGTAGCTTCGCGTGAGCCAGATTCGCCCCAGACAAGGTTGCCTCGGTTAGATTAGCTATGTTTAATTCCGCCTCAGACATATCTGCATGAACGAGAAGCGCTTCTGTCAGGTCAGCGTTCACAAGGTCTGCCCCCCTCATTTTAGCCAGCAGTAGGTTGGCCTCGGTCAGATCAGCCATGAACAGGTTTGCTCTCGTAAAATCGGCCTTCTCAAGGCTCGCGCTGGCAAGATTGGCCTCGTTGAGATCCGCCTCAGTCAGATTGGCGGCATTCAGGTTCGCCCCGGCTAGGTTGGTGTTCCGAAGGTTCGCTCCACGAAGAGAAGTGTTTTCGAAGGACAGTGGGTTTAGTTCCATTCCAACGAGAACTGCCCCATCAAGTAGCCCACCAAACCTTTTGTTAAGAGCACGATGATCACCCGAACCCTGTAATAATCTCAGATTCTCGATTGTTTTATAATCGGTCTGGTCGGGATCAACGTGCCAGACACAACGGTCCGCATCTGTGACTGACTGCCGATTGCAGCAACTCTGGCGGTCGGGAGAGTCACCAACGACGTGATCAGGTGGGTACGTGTATCCACACCGATTGGGTGGTGAATATTCCATACTTCGAGCAATAAATGCCAGCACTACAATTATTTCCCTATTGATAAAACATCACATTGACTTCCAGGATCCGAGGCATAGTTGGACGTAGTAGCTTTCTAAGTACGGAGAATCTGTTTCTCAGGATTCATCCTTCGTATTCTCTGGCTCGTCCCCTTCGATAGCCGTCTAATTCACGCCAGACAGACTGAACCCCTTAGTGAGATACATCATCTGTTTACCTACGACTTGCTTAGGCGCTTACCTATAAATGCCGGAACGGCCGCTAACAGCCTGACAACGACAGCCCCTATTTACGTCTGCCTTGGCGGTAACCAAAACTCGAGGCCGAGGGTTTCCCAGACTGATGCTACGGTCCTTGTAGATATACACATAGCTACCTACAGACTGTAGAGAAGAGGCCTGATTTGGAGTCAACGGCGGTGTTAGATACAGTGAATTCATACCCTTGATATCAAAATATATCGGCGCAAAATAACTGGGGCTGTCGAGCATATTCTGATGAAAATACTTCAGACGATTGGGGTATTGTAGGTTAATGATCAAAGAAGTCCCTCAAAAGGTTTTGATGTCAACCGGAACTGTAGAACTGACAGACGTCTTAGGAGGGGTACTTATTGGGTACCAGACACTTGTTCTTGATATTCCCCAACGAGAGACCGTCGGTTCATCCACTGCTGAAACTCCTCTTTCTCAGGCTGGCAGACAAATACAAAATTAACCAAGCAGGTTGCCTGCTCCAGGGATTGAGAGCCGTCGATTTCCTCGGTGATTAACTGGTCTCGTAAATCCTGCACCTGTATGATTCCGTTGAGTGGGAATGGAAGTTCACTTTCGGTCATCATGAGCGTATCACTCAATGAGCTCCAGTTGTCGAGCGATGTGCCCCCCCGAAACTCGATATCGCCTTCTTTTCCGACGACCTCGACGAAGGTTGCATCTTTTGCCTCCTCGCTGTCTTTCGGGAGAATTTGACAGTCACATGAGAAACGGTACAGCGAAGATACATCGTTCATATCGAGCTCTTTGATTCGCGGTATATTCTCGTCTTCGAGTAAGTGATTCACGACGCGCTTGGTCTGAATGTAGTCCTCGCTTTGATTCACTGATTCCATTACCCTCTCACGACTTCCTGTTTCACCACCCAGGTTCCCCGGGAGGAGCGTACTCAGCCCAGCCTTTAGGGTACTCCAAGACTCCTTCTGTTCGGTGACTTTCGTATTCTCATCAATTCTATCGAAGAACAATTGCTGGATGTGTGATGGAGAATAGTACAAGATATGCCGATACGGTTCTGTCATATGTGTTGATTGTGGAGTACATCATATAAAATTGAGAGGTGGTACCTCAGAGAGACACTTCGCGCTCTCAGTTGGAGTGGTGAGTTCGTTAATGGTGGATCCAATATGCATTAGTTGCGCCCCACTTACCGTCTGATCCACAGTCTCCTACTTGAGTAGAGTTCACTTCTGCAACCGCCCCCATCGCGTTGTATGGAGTGTCGCAGTATGCGAATATAAGCCATGCTCTTCTTTCCGCGAATCTGTATAATATACAAACACCTTCCCTTTTTTATAATTGTGCGAGAGAATGCATCACATGCCATCTAGTCGGCCGACTCTGCATCCTAGTACTGTTGCGAAATATTTTGGCGTCAACTCTTGCCAGATGTTCCTAAACTGGCAATACGATGAGGAAGCTCAGGACGAACTCAATAGCCGGCCCTGGCAGGCTGATGAAAAAAATCCGGTTCTAACTGGGCAGGGGATCAACTTCGAGCATCGCCAGCTCGACATCCTGGATGAGGCCACGTACGAGTTTATTGGCCCGCAAGAGAGCGACTGGGACGGTTACGACCGACGAATCGGTGCTGAACGTGACGTTCCGGAGGCGTCAGTGCGGACGTTGATGCAGGATGCAGCATCGCGGGACCCTGATGACGATGTCATCGTTCTGCATCAACCCAGCCTCTCGGGTACAATCGGAGCCTATGAAATCTCCGGGAGTGCTGACATCGTGTTTATTGCCCCGACAGAAGACTCAGTCCAAATTCTTCTGGCAGAACTGAAAAATTCGGACGAACGCAAAGTTCAGCACTCCTATCAGGCTGGGATATACGCAAGTTTGCTGCAACAAACGGCCGAAGACGCGGGCGTGGATTGCTCTCTCGATAATATCTATGGTGCAGTCATCACCCAGACCAATAATTTCCGTAATGGGCTCGGAGACGTGGAATCTTTCAACTATTCCCGTTATTTGGCCAAACTCGACCTCAAACTTCAAGCTGGGAATGAATTCGATGAGATTCTTGAGACGCCCTTCGCCGAAACACGAAACCGGATTGATAATCGGTGTGCAAGCTGTGAATTCGAATCTGTATGTATGAGTCGTGGTGCCGAGTCGAAAGGACTCGAGTTGCTTGGATTCGATACCGCCACTCAGGAAGCTCTTGAGGGAATCGATGTTGACGGTGGTGTTTCCGATCTCGAAGAATTCGCGCTGTTGTTTGAGCAGCCAGGGGCGGACAGTTCCCATACAGACTCTTCCGCTTTGGAACCCCGTAATGAGGATTTAGTGGCAGCCGTCCGGGAGCAGACAGATATCACGAACCTGCAGATGCGGACCCAGATTGCGTTCCACTTTCTGACGGAGCTCGATGACAATTATGGGGGTGACCCCGATTTGTTCGGTCATCGGCTCCAGGGGACGGGATACAACCTGCCGCGAGATGATCACGGTCAGGACTACCCTGATGATGCGGACTACCCCTCTGGAAGCCTAATCAAAGTGTATCTGTTCGTTCAGCATGATCACGCCCTGGACCGGGTCACGATTCTGAATGCGCTCGTAGAAAATAGTGAGACCGGGTCCCGCGAGTTCGCGACAAAAATTGTGGATGACATCGATACCGAGTCCGACGCGAAGGATTACCAGGAGCAGCGGCTCCTCCGTGAGTTCTTCGCTGAGCTTGGTGAGGCGATTTCAGCAGTCGCCCCCGATCTCCGTGATCACGGACTCTCGGAATCTGTCGGGTTCCCACATCTCTACTTCTATAGCTACCAGCAGCGCGAATCGTTACTTGCCGCCTTACGTCGCTGTCCCGATATCCACGGGTCCGAAGCTGTCCGGACCTTACTCGGACTCCGCCCTGCCATTGACCAGGAGATGGTCTCAGTGCTCCAGCAGGATTTCCGTGAGCGGTACGCATTTCGGTTCAGCGGGCTCGGATTTCTCCAGACGACGGCCCAGTACTGCCGCCAAGGGTCGGACAACACTACGGATGATAGTGGCTGGTTCAGCTGGATCACGTCCTGGAACTCGGGTCGAGAAGTTGACCTCACCCAAATGTTCCGACGTGGATTATTCGATGGCCTCGTTTCACACAATTTCCCTGAAGGTGGGATTGAACTGGATCATAGCGTTCCAAGAGAGGTTGACTCGAGTAGTCATAACCTCGCCAGTTGGGCGTATCCGGTCCGGAATCGCGAAACAGAACAGATTCCGCCAGCCTACCTTTGGGGCGTTCGGGACGAACTTGACCCAGAGGCGAGTGATAATCCAGAACTCATCCGGGAGTTCCTGTACCGGTCTGATGATCACGACACGAGGATCTCCGAAGATGATCTCGAACTTCTCGCAAGGCAGTTCTCTTTCGCGATTCGGCATATCGAACGAAGCACCTGGAACAAGGATTCATTCGTCGACAAGCAACCAGTCGATGTCTCTGACTTCCGGAACATTCAGTTCACACCACGGAGTCTCGCCGATACCGTCCGTGAATACCAGCAGTTAGAATTCTGGGCGGAGAAAAACAAGCAAGAGTCCTATTATCGGCAACCGCTCGTTGAACGCGCGGCATCTGGTAACTCACTCATCTTTGAAAACACAAACCCGCGAATCGAGACCGACGAGGAAGGGTGGGAAAATGCATTCATCGATGGAGAAATCCTGAGATACGACCGGACCCCATACGACCCTGACGCGGACAGCAGTGTGGCGCCGAACCCGCTCTCGATTGATGACTGGTCTGTCCTTACTCAGGTGACCGATGATGGTGACATCCCTGAAGTCGTCTACAAGGACAACCCAGCGAACATACAGCACCATGCGACAACCGTCGTTGATGAGGTTGATCCTGACGCCGGTACTGTAACCGGGTCTGTGTTTGGTGACTGGCCACGGGGGAATTCGGGCGACGAAATGTACTGTGTGTGGCACCATGACTGGGTGGCCGCCTCTGAGAACGACCATGATGACTGGGGGGTTTTGTTTGAAGATCCTGCTAGCGATGGTCCACTCAGGTATGTGTTAGATCCGAGTGTGGATATGATTCCACAGTCCCGGGCAGCGACGGCACTCCATCCCGACAGAATCGACGAGAACGTCATCTACCAACGCATCGCGCAGGTATTCAACGATAGCAGAGAGGACCTCTCTGTTGATGGAGTTGACGCTGAAGTCGTGGAGCAGTTCATTGAACTTCTAGAGGAGTCACTCCCAGCTCCAGCAGAGGAGGAAGACCCTGGACCCAATGCCGACCAGCACGGATTTATCACTGACACAGATAGTGGGGTGATGCTACTCCAGGGACCACCCGGGACTGGGAAGACAAAATTCACGCTTGCCCCAACGATGCTGAGTCGCGTATTCGCCAGCGAGTCGGATTCGGCCGATTCCGAGCAATTCGTCGGGTTAATTTCGGCGCTGTCTCACGACGCGGTCGACGAGGCTCTCCGCAGCGTTGCCGAACTTCGTCAGGACCTCGATACCGACTTCGACGAACTTGAAATCGTCCGTATCTGTTCAGATGAGGGACAAGGCGTCGACCACGAGTCGGTTGAACACCTTCACTACAGTGATGCTGATGATGCCGACCGACTCGAAGAACTGTACACCACGTACGTCGATGATTCCACGGCGGACGAGTCTGGCCAATTAGTGATGGCCGGAACACCCGCTTCGCTCTACCGTGCAATCGACAAGATGGGAGAGCACGTAGCGGACAGTGACGGAGAGACGCTGATGGAAGATGGGCGAGCGCGTTACGCCGATCTGGTGCTCGTCGACGAAGCGAGCATGATTGACCTCCCGCTCTACTTGTTGGTCGGGGCGTTCCTTCGTCAGAGCGGCCAAATCGGTCTTGTCGGCGATCATCGGCAGATGGAGCCGATTCAAACCCATGATTGGGAGAGTGAAGACCGGCGGACGATCGAACTTCAAACTCCTTTCCTGTCAGCTCTCAACTTCCATCGGTTCCTCCGTGGTGACATCGAGACCGACGATATCGAGCATATCCGTCGGGAGCCACCTGAGTTGGATAATCCGGATGAAACCGTCCCACTGCACCAACTCTCCTTCACATACCGGCTCCCTGAAGACGCGGCGCAAATGCACACTGACCTGGTCTACGAGCAAGACGATATCGAGCTGACCAGCCGTGCAAACCACGATCCATTCCCGGATCCACAAGGCGACGTCCCCGACCCTCTCTCACCGGTGCTTGATCCTGCGACAGAAATCTCCCTCCTCGAGCATACTGATGGGTCGGCAGAGAAGCGTAGCCCGATCGAGCAGGCAATCGTCGAAGAGATCCTCTCTCACTACGATATCGTCGACGAACACACGGAAGAGACAGACCCGCGTGAGGAAATCACCGTTGGGGTTGTCGTACCGTTTAATCGGCAGAAAGACGCACTCAACGAATCTACAGCTATCCCAGACGCTGTCAAAGTCGATACGGTCGAAAAGTTCCAAGGGCGTGAACGAGACCTGATTATTGTCTCTGCGACGAGTTCTGACTCTGGCTATATCAACCGGCTTACGGAGTTCCTGCTTGATCCGAACCGATTCAACGTCGCAGCTAGTCGAATGATGCGGAAGGTCATTGTCGTCGGTGGCAGTGGCCTATTCCAAGCCAGCAGCGGCAACGTCAACGACTTCGACAGTCAATCACTCTGGCTTGATTTCTACGGCCACATGGGTGGCTTCGAGGATATCCGACCAAACAGCCTCGGCGAACTCGTCGATATTGACCGGTATGATGATATCGTCGAGCAATCGTTTGTTCGACCGTCAGAAAACCCGGCTGTATTCATTCGAGATGGATATGATGCCAACTTCACATTTGAGGACCGGCTCTAAGCGTCCCCACTCAACAGGGGTGTGACTATATCGAGGGAAACACGGCACGCGTAGGGAACTGTTGGGTTCGGAACGCAGAATTCCGGACGTTGATTTTCTCTTCCAGGTGGTCGTGTCACTTGCAACCTGACCGCCGTCATTCACACCCCGCAGGCCAGCGTGGTAGCTATCTCCAGCGAATGTGCGGTACTTCAGTTAGTCGTCATAGTCGTAGGGTGTCGGCTCGAGGTCCCGACTTTTGTATAACGGATGCCCTGGATTGCCACTCGAGAGAACGGTCAGTGCGTGGATGTCGGTGTCCAGGTTTTGGAGGACTTCTTTTGGACGACCATACCGATCACCTGGCGACCCCCAGGCTCCGACCACCAAGTCAGCCTTCGAAGTCAGGTGTTCCAAGATTTCGTCATTGCGGGGTCCAATCGGGTCTTCGACAGTATCCAGTTCCGTGGGCTCGTCAGACCGGTGGGCAAACAGGTTAGCAACGACGAAACTCCCGTAGCCCCAGCGGTCTGAATAGCCGTAGACGCGGTCGATGGTTGCGTCACTAGAGAACCCATCGGCCGTGCTTGGATTTGCCATTAACCAGGCGACGGTGGGGCGACTATCGTCCCATTCCCGCCACAGATAATACCGATATTGTTCATCCTGGCTCAGGACGGCCCCCATCTCGCTGTATCGGTCGTTGCTACTCGTCTGAACGAGCAAGTCATCGAACTGGTCTGGATAGAACTGTGAGTTCTGATTTGACATTCAATTTAGTTCAACAAGACAACCATAATAAAACCCTGCAAGATTGGACTCTATCTTAGGCCTGACTACCAATAATCGCCGACTAGCTAACCCCTTCCGTTACTGGGAGATATTGAATTGTTCGGGCACCAACGAACCTTCCCCGAGCTCCAGAAGCCAAGCAACTCGGTCTGTTGGATCCTTGTTCGTACTCAATCGTGCGGAGGCACCGGTGTACATAACGGGAATCCCACGCCAATGAGACCGTTTTGCGTCGTGGTGGTGCCCAGCAATAATCAGGTCGAAATCTCCAGAAAATCGTTTGCTGATTCGAGTCAAGTCTACGCTATTTTGTCCGAGCCCTGAAAGCTGTCGGAGGGTCTGATGGAGGACGAGGATGGACTTGGATTCCGAAATATCCTGAGGGAATCGAATGCTTTCCCAGGGCAACTCCCCTAGGGGAGAATGATCGATTCCGAAAAAGCGTGCATCATCACCGACTGCGACGCCGTTCAAATCCAACTTCGAGCAGTTCGGACGGCCCTGGAGTATATCTCTCCCCGAATCGGACGTGTGGTTTCCTTCGACGTAGTAGAATGGTATCCCTTCCTCTTCTAAGGGGACGAACGCCCGTTGTTCCAACAATGTTGCACCAACCGCTGAAACAGACTCATGGAAAATATCGCCCACGTGGATGACGACATCGACCCCTCGATTGATACCGTATTCGACAGCGGTGGTAAACGCTCCAAGGGGGTCTATTTTCTCACCTGTTTTCGGATGGTGTTGCCGGCCAACGTGTGTATCTCCGATAATCAGCACAGACGAACTCTCATTAACCAGACCGAGCGGCTCAATTTCCGTTTTCTTACTGGGAGCAAGCGTAACAGATTGACTCTGGCCTCCTCCGGTTACGTTACAGAGAGAAACCAGGTATCTGTGTCCCACAGTCCAGTCGACAGAGAGGTCAGCGCCATCATAGTCAACTAACTGGAGTTGATTCCCTTCCTCGTCCAGGAGTTCAACCTCAGCACGTCGGGACGTTAGCGGATGCCAGTCAACAGCTGTGACTTCAACGACCATTGGCTCGGGCAGACTTTCCCCCGGAGAGAGATCTTTAGCAGTCACCACGGTGATAAAGTACGAGTTAGTATAGAACCGAATGGCGTAATGCGGTTTCGGTTTACCGGACCTCCGTTCCTGTACCTTTTACTACCGGCAACCTCCGATTTCTGTCAGACCTCACTCAGCGTTTTCTTCCTCTTTCTCCTCTATTGCGAGTGGTTCATCAAGCAAAGCCTCGATATTCACCAACTGGCTCAGTTTCTCGAGTTGCTCAATGAGTTTCTCACGCTGTTCCAACGCGTCATTCAATTCGTGGAATATCTCCTCCGGTGTCGCTTCTGAATCCAGATTGAGCTTGTCAAGGAGATTCGTCATCTCCTCCTCCGTTGGTCGGTAGTCCTCTTCGTTATACGAGATGCCCGGTTCGACTACCGGGGGCTGGGAAGTCGTCGATTGGGTGAATCTTCCCTGTTCTGTTTCTGACGCGCTGGCAGCGCTCGCTGGTGCTTTACTTGACTGAGGTTTTTGTTGCCCAACACTGCGAGCAGCATCGGAGGTTGTCGTATCTCTCGACTCCTCAAACTCAGCGGTACGTTCCGTGTCGGCTCGTTCTTCCTCGTGGGATCTCCGACCGGTCTCTTGACTTGCCTGCCGGCGGGATTGTGATGTTCTCTCTGGGCGAGGCCGTACACTATCCTCCTGAGTTTCTGGCTCTACACGAACGTCCTCAGATACAGAATGTTGTTCGCGCCAGGAACTGAAGTCGAAGGAATCCTTCGGTGAGAGGCTCTCGGGGTCGGTGTAGTTTTTGAGTTCTTCTCGATATCGTGGGAGCAACCAGGCCGGAACGCCGTCTGTCCCCTCAGTAAGTCGTTCTCTCTCCCCCGCATGCTGCTCGGCTAGCTTCTTGATGTCCTCAATCAGCGCGATTGTACCCTCGTCATCGGATTTTAACGGGACTTCGTACTTGTCGATATCTGGGACCTGAGGCGGGTCGACCAACTCCAGTTCTGGCCCGTCGTAATCCCTCTCGAAGTAATTCGAATAGGCAGGTTCAACAACTTCGTCGACGCTCTCGTCGCATCGGATACGGAGAGCGGCGTGCAGATATGCGGTCCGGATAAGTGCGTCCCGGATCGGGTATTGACGATATGATGAACCGCTCCTCGTCTCGCCCGGCTTCTGGTTGAACCGCGGACTGTTGACCTTGGAGTTCTCCTTGGCTATTCGCTGGATATCGGTTCGGATTCCTTCGTTATCGTAGTAGCCCCGTTCTTTCAGGCTCTCGATGCTATAGACCTCGAGAATCCAGTCTGGCAGGTTCGCGTACGTCTGCCGACGGTATTCTTTCAACGCGTTCTCTGCTACGTTCAGTATCTCTTCAGTGACCTGCTGGGTCCCGTCTAAGGCATCTTTCGTGTCGGACCAGGGCATATCATCAGCGTCACCGTGGATCGAGACGATACAATGGAGGCGTCCGTGGCCTGCTGACTCACGGAAATTGCCGAGGAATCGAGTAGAGAACAGGTCGTTGCTCGTGTCCCGGAACAAAACGTTCCGGTCGTTCATCGTTACCGTCAATCCCGCCTTATCGGGGTCGGAAGACGGCATCAGTCCAACCTCGATATCAACCCGAAGGCAATCCTCTGTTTGCGTTTCCGAATCGTTCGCGAACGGCATTCCCGTATATTCCCTTGGCCACAGCCCGTCGAACGAGACAAAACTGAGATCGACCTGCTCCGGTGGTGAAACGTCTTCAGCAACTTCTAGCCGGGTTTCCTCGCCCGGTGCGATCTCATCGCTTTCGACATCGAGGATTCCCCAACTCAGGTCGAACTCAATTCTCCCGTCGCGATGCCCTGAACGGGAATCGATCTGGATATCATCCCGTAGGAAGTGCTCGTAGGTCTCTTTCAGTCGCCAGAGGGAGTCCTCGGCGTCGCGGTTGATAGTTTGCTCTTCGACACCACAGAGTCGCTCCCAGACTCCTTTATTCAGGTCTTCGACGATAATGCGTGTCTTCCCAGGCTCCAGATCATCGGCTTCGTAGACGTCAGAGGTATAGGTCGTCTGTGATGTTTCGGCCCCTTCATTCTCTAGTTCTTCCGCGTTGACTTCGAACCCAGCAGCGATATCGCGACCGTACGCGTGCGACTCATATTTGATGTGGTTACCAATGCCGATCAGGCGCTTGGCCCCGACTCCGAATCGACCAATACCCTCCGGTGGCGCATCGCTGTGGCCCAGTTGGAAGAACTTTGCTAGCTCCTCTGGTGGAACGCCTCCGGCGTTGTCCGTGATAATCAGTCGGCCGGAAACAGGCTCTC
>SDGW01000486.1_pt1 | contig 17920 bp, 22 predicted proteins | sample 2873831 | NCBI WGS metagenome assembly SDGW01 (sample SAMN08132700, study PRJNA421101) | hypersaline lake metagenome | isolation source: celular fraction 0.22 microns magnesium sulfate-rich crust from ephemeral... | place: Spain: Penahueca Lagoon, Toledo | collected 2011-07
GGCCGGGGGGGGCGCGGCGGCGGCGCGGGGGGGGGTGGCCGCCGCCGGGTCGTGGCCGGGGGCGACCCGGGGGCCGGGCGGGCGCCGCGCCGCCGGCGTCGCCGCCGAGCGGCTGGTGAGCGCCGAGGCGACGACGGTCCGGGAGAACGTGCTCGACGGCGAGGCGATCGCGGGGCTCTCGGCGGCGGATCTCGACGCGCTGGCGCCGCCGGTCGCGGACCGCTCTGTTCGGGTGCGGCTCGGCGGCGAGACGCTGCTCGAACGCGGCGACCCGACCGGCGTCACCGTCGAGCGGGTAGTGCTCGTCGCCGAGCGCACGACGCGCTCGCGCTCGGTCGCGGTCGGCGACGGCGACACGGTGACGCTCCCCCGCCGGACCGACCGCGTGGAGCTCACCTTCGCCGCGGGCTCGACCGTCGAGACGGTGCGCGTGAACGGCCGGGTGCTGCTCCACGACCCCGGCGGGCTCGCCGGCCAGTTCGTCGTCGAGCCCTCGCGGTACGAGACGGCGACGCTCTCCTTCGCCGGCGGCACCGCCCAGGTCGGGATCGAGTCGCGCCCGCTCCGAACCGAGAAGGCGACGCTCCGGGTGACCGTCGATGACTGATCGCGGCCAGCTCTCGCTCACGATGGTCGAGGCGGGGCTGGGCGTGCTACTGCTGTTCGCGGCGACGGCGACGTTCGCGCTCGGCCTGCCCGCCGCGGGCGTCGACGCCGCCCAGCTCGACCGCTACGCCGAGGACGCCGGGACGGTGCTCTCCCGCGAGCCGCCGCGGCACGACGGGCTGACCCGGCTCTCGGAGGTTACCCAGTCGGCGAGCGCGTTCGAGCGCGAGCGGGCGGCGCTCGCCCACCGCGTCGAGCGCATCCTGCCGGAGAACCTGATGTATCGGGTCAGAACGCCACACGGCGCCGTCGGGTTCCGGCGACCGACCGGCGTACCGACCGGGCGCGCGACGGTGCCGACGGTCGGCGGCCGGGTGACCATCTGGGTGTGGTACGCGTGAGCCGGGACGGCCGCGGGCAGATGGTGCTCGCCGCGGCGGCGATGCTCGCGCTGGCGCTGATCCCGCTGGGCTTCGCGTACCTCCAGTTGGGCTACCACGAGGACGTGGCGGCGTCGACGGCGCCCGAAACGCCCGGTAGCGAGACGATCCGGCTGCTCGAGCGCGCGGTGTACGACGCCGGCGGCGAGGCGACGGGCCACCCGTGGGCGGGCCGCGAGGGCGCGGTTCGGCGCGTAAACGCCTCGCTCGCGCCGCGGGAGCGGGATATCGAGTCCGCGCAGCTGACCGGCGGGGTCGCGGTCCGGATCGAGCGCAACGCCAGCGCCGCGAGCGACTGGGCGAGGGAGCACTGCCCGAGTGGTCCCGGACGGCTGTTCGGCGACTGCGAGGCGATCGGCGGGATGGTCGTCCAGGAGCGAGCGGACGAGACCCACCTGCTCGCGGTCGCGTACGACCTCCGGGTCGTCGACGACCGCGGGGAGACGGCGCTGACGGTGGTCGTTCGGGGGTTCGTCGGCCAGCGGCTGGTGCCGGCGCTGCTCGACGCCGGCCACGAGGTGTCGGTGCTCGTCAGGGACCGGACGCGGTACGACGCGCCCGACGGCGTCGCCGTGTACGAGGGCGACGTGCTCGAACCCGCGGGGCTCGACGACGCGCTGGCGGGCGTCGACGCCGCCTACTACCTGATCCACGCGATGGGCGGCGGCCGGGGCTTCGAGGAGCGCGACCGGCGGGGTGCGCGCAACTTCGCCAGCGCGGCCGAGGCGGCGGGCGTCGACCGCGTGATCTACCTCAGCGGGCTGGGCGTGTCCGGCGACGACCTCTCGGCGCACCTGCGCTCGCGCCGGGAGGTCGAGGCGGTGCTCGGCCGCGGGGCGTACGAGCTGACCGTGCTCCGGGCGGCCATCATCGTCGGCCACGGGAGCGCCAGCTTCCGGATCGTGCGCCAGCTGAGCTCCCGGCTCCCGGTGATGATCACGCCCCGCTGGGTGTCGACCCGGGTCCAACCGATCGCGATCGCGGACGTGATCGCGTACCTCGTCGGCGTGCTCGACGCCCCCGAGACCGCGGGCGGGACGTTCGAGATCGGCGGCCCGGAGGTGCTGACGTACCGGGAGATGCTGTCGACGGTCGGCCGGATCCTCACGGGTCGCGAGCCGTACATCGTCCCGGTGCCCGTGCTCACGCCGCGGCTGTCGGCGTACTGGGTCGACCTCGTCACCGACGTGCCGGCCGGCGTCGCCCACCCCCTCATCGACGGGATGGCGACCGACGTGGTGGTGACCGACGACCGCATCCGGTCGCTGGTGCCGGTCGAGCTCACGCCGTTCGAGACGGCCGTCGAGCGGGCGATCGACGAGGAGACCGCCGGTTCGGGCGGTCACTGATGGCGCCACAGTACGGGGAGACGTGGGTGTACGAGAGCCTCATCGGCGCGGTCCCAGGGCTGAACCTCTCCGACCGGGCCGCGCTGGTCACCCAGTTCGTCGTGTTCGAGGCGATCGTGCTGGCCGTGGCGGGCGTGTACGGGCTCTGGTCGGCAGTGCCGGCCGCCACGGCGGCGATCGTCGTCGCCGTCGCGGGGAGCTGGCTGATGCTGACGTTCAGCCGGACCGTACGGCGGCTCGACCCGCCCGACGGCTACCGGCGGCTGCTGTTCGGCTCCAGCATCGAGTTGGCGCTCAGCGTCATGGCGTTCGTGCTGTTCGTCACCTACCTGTTCGTCGTCGACCCGCGCGACGGCGGCTCGCTGCTGACCGACCTGCTCGGGCCGGCGCCGCCGATCGTGGCGGTCGTGCTGCTGCTGTTGGTCACCTGGGACGTGATCTACCGGATCGGCGCCTGCTGGTGGGCGACGGTGGTCGGGTTCTGGCGCGCGCTCCGGTACGGCTTCGACGCGGTGACGACCCGCGAGCTCACCCGGCTGGACGCGCTGAACGTCCTGTTCGCCGGGGTGCAGCTGCTGCTGGTGCCGTTCGTGCTCGACCACCCGGTGCTCGTGGCCGCGCTGGTGGGCCACCTGTTCGCCGTCGTCGCCGTCGCCGGCGGGACCGTCACGCTCCAGCGCCGGCGTGTCTTGGATAGCGGGTGAAAAACAGCCGGGAGGCGGGTCAGTACTCCGATTCCTCGTCGATGTCGTCCACAACGCCCGTCGTCTCGCGCTCGGTCTCGGCGGCTTCCTTGGCTTCGGTCTCGGCGGGGTTCGCGTGCTCCGCCTCGCCGAGTTCCTCGAGAATCGCTTCGCGGGCGCTCTCCCGGTCCTCGTACTCGTCGTCGAGGCGGTCGAGGACGCTGCCCAGCGACTCCTCCTCGGAGACGACCTCGTCGGGGGCGTCGCGGTACTCCGCGGCGATTTCGGCGGAGTGGACCGGGAACTTCACGTCCTCGACGGCCTCCTCGAACTCCTGGACGATCTCGTCCAAGCGCTCCTGTCGGTCACGCTGGCGGCGCTCTGCCTTCTCGTCGGGCGGAACATCGTCGGTCATACGTGTCGCTACGGCGCCGACTGTCAAGGGCGTGGCGGTCGGCGCGAAAACGGAGCGGGGGAGTTCAGTTGACCTTGCGGGCGAACACGAGGTTGCCCGAGACGTTGTTGACGCGGGCGCGGACGGTCTCGCCCTCCTCGGCGCCGGAGACGAACATGGTGTATTCGCCGCGCTTGGCGACGCCGTCGCCCTTCCGGCCGGTGTCGGTGATCTCGACCTCGTACGTCTCGCCCTCCTCGATCTCCGTGCTGGGCTGCTGGCTGCTGGAGGTGGACTGCTTGGTGACCGGGCGGAACGCCCCACAGGCCTCACACCGCAGCATCATCGTGCCGTCCTCGTTGACCAGCCGGGTGTCCGGGAGGCCACACTCCGAACAGCGGACGAACTCCTCGATGTAGCTGTCGATCGCCGCCTGGAAGTCCCGCTCGGAGAAGCTCCCGTTGTACCGCGAGCGGCCGTCGCCGAGCTGGCCGGCGGTGCCGAGCTCGCCCTGGATCTCGCGGTGGAGGTGTTCAGGGTCCCGCGAGAGCGCGTCGGCGATCTCCTTCAGGTTGGTGAGTCGGGTGAACGCCCCGTCTTTCTGTACTTCCGGGTCGGGGACGCTGAGACGCTCGTCGCTCCCCCCGAGTTCGGGCACGTTCTCGAGTGCCCGGTCGAGTTGCTCCTCGTACTCCATACCCGTAGTAATCGGCGCAGGGGGTTTATGGCTTCCGAGGGGACGCTATCGTTGTTCTACGCGTGCGCGAGCGCGGGGCGAAACGGGTGGTTATGGGGAAACTACTTAACGCACGCCTGTCAACGAGCGTGGGCATGAGCAAGATCACCTTCCGCGCCGACGACGCGCTGGTCGAGCAGCTGGACGTGCTCGACGCCTCCAAGAGCGAGGTGATGCGCGAGGCGCTGCGGGAGTTCCTCGACCGCCATCCGGAGGTGGGGACGGGACGGGAGGTGACGACGACGCCCGAGATGCGCGTCGACGACGCGACCGGGGCGCCCGAGCTCACGATCAACGTCAGCTTCGACGGCGCGGCGCCGACGGCGGTCGACGGCACCGCGGACCGGAGCGGCGACGAGATGGGCGTCGACGACGAGGACGCGTGTAAACAGTGCGGAGAGCGCCTGAACCCCGAACACTCCTTCTGCCCGAACTGCGGCGAGGAACGCGAGCGGCAGGCCCGCTGTGAGTGCGGCGCCGAGATCCAGGCGGACTGGACGTTCTGCCCCGGGTGTGGGCGACGCAGCCCGGCCTCGGGCAAGTTCGATCGCGCGTAACCCCTGTCCGACGGGAGTGTCTTACATTCCGGGTGAAACCGGCGATAGCTTTTTAATGGATAGCTACGTTGGTGGTCACGCGTAAGACGGTCGTCTTACAGCGCCGGTCGGGGCGGGGACCCCGGTCGGTTGGGACTGTAGGCGACGGCTCGCGCCGGTTCGTCTTACCGGGGGAAACCAACAATGGAGCGTGTCACACTGCGAATACCGCGACAACAGGTGGAAGAGGTCGAACAGATGGTCGAGACCGGGGAGTTCCCGAACCGGAGCGAGGCGATCCGGTCGGCCGTCCGCGAAATGATCAACGAGAGCGACGCGTCCGAGGGGACGAGTCGCGATCGCAGCTGGGCCAAGGTGTAATACATGCAGGACATCGTTCAGGACGCACTCGACAACGCGGAGGCCGAGCAGCGATCGATGCAGGACGTCGAAAGCGACGACGACGAGTTCGGGGATCCCCGGATCGTCATCGTCGGCGCCGGCGGCGCCGGGAACAACACGGTCAACCGGCTGTACAACATCGGCGTCGACGGCGCCGAGACCGTGGCGATCAACACGGACAAACAGCACCTCAAGATGATCGAGGCCGACACGAAGATCCTCGTCGGCAAATCCCTCACGCAGGGGCTCGGTGCGGGCGGCGACCCCGAGATGGGCGAGCGCGCCACCGAGATGGCCCAGGGGACGATCAAGGAGGTGCTGGGCGACGCGGACCTGGTGTTCGTGACCGCCGGGATGGGCGGCGGTACCGGCACCGGCGCGGCGCCGGTCGTGTCCAACATCGCCAAAGAGCAGGGCGCAATCGTCGTCGGGATGGTGTCGACGCCGTTCAACGTCGAGCGCGCCCGCACGGTGAAGGCCGAGGAGGGGCTGGAGAAGCTCCGCGAGGAGGCCGACTCGATCATCGTCCTGGACAACAACCGACTGCTCGACTACGTGCCCAACCTCCCGATCGGGAAGGCGTTCTCGGTGATGGACCAGATCATCGCCGAGACCGTCAAGGGCATCTCCGAGACCATCACGCAGCCGTCGCTGATCAACCTGGACTACGCGGACATGTCCACGATCATGAATCAGGGCGGCGTCGCCGTGATGCTCGTCGGCGAGACCCAGGACTCCAACAAGACCGACGAGGTCGTCAACGACGCGATGAACCACCCGCTGCTGGACGTGGACTACCGCGGCGCCACCGGCGGCCTGGTCCACATCACCGGCGGCCCCGACCTCACGCTGAAGGAGGCCGAGGGGATCGCCGACAACATCACCGAGCGACTGGAGGCCAGCGCCAACGTCATCTGGGGCGCTCGGATCCAGGAGGAGTACAAGGGGAAGGTGCGGGTCATGGCCATCATGACCGGCGTCCAGTCCGCACAGGTCCTGGGCTCGACGACCCAGAAGCAGGCCAACGAGTCCCGGCGCGCGCTCGGGGAGGACGACCTCGAGGACGTCGACTTCGACGCCAAGAGCAACGCCCAGACCGCGACCCAGCGCGGCGGTGCGGCGCGCGACGGCGGCGGGCACGAGCCCGACGACTCGAACAGCAACGTCGACGTCATCCGCTAGCGCAACCCCGTTCTCTACGTTTTCCCGGTCGGCGAGCCGTCGCTACACTACGTCGCCGCGGACGGTCGCGCCGTTCTGTTCTTCACGGCGTTCGTTCACCGCCTCGGCGGCCGCACGCGCGTCGGCCTCGTCGGCGCCGAGCATCCCCAGCGCTTCGGGCAGCGTCGGGAACGCGAGTTCGCCCGCCCGGAGTTTCTCGATCGTCTCGGTCTCGCGTTCGCCGTCGATCCAGAGACACGCCCCGCGGGGGTCGATCACCTGCTCGTACGCGTCGCGGTCGAGCGCCCCCTGCAGGCGCTGGGTGACGTTGTCGCCGAAGGAGGCGTTGCAGACTTCGAGGTGGATCGGCTCGTCGGCGTCGGTGAGGTGGGCAGCCAGACACTTCTCGGGGGCGGCGTACCCGTTCTCGCTCGCCCGCAGGCGGTCGGGGTGTTCCTCGGCCCACTCCGTCCGGACGGTGCTACCCACGCCCTGGACTCCGTACTCCCGCTCGAAGCGCTCGGCGGCCTCGTCGTCGCTCTCCAGCAGGATGTCTTTCGTGAGGTAGAGTTCGAGGCGGTCGACCGGATCGAGCCCGAGTGCGGCGTCACCGTAGAGCCACACCTCCCGGACCGGCACGGGCATGGTGTCGTTCTCGACGGTGTCGAGCAGGGATTCGACGCGGGAGAGGGCGGCGGCACGCTCCATAGCGAGGGAGAACGGCGGCGCGAGCAAGAGGCTGACGCTGGCTGTCGTCTGTCGACCGCTACTCGCCGACGAGCTCCAGCACCGCGTCCACGTCGTTCGCGACCGGTTCGGGGTCGTCGCTCGCGGCGGCCGCCGCCTCGGGATCCTTCAGCAGGTGGCCGGTGGTCAGACAGACGACGCGCTCGTCGGCGTCGACGACGCCGCGGTTCCTGAGCTCCCGCAGGCCGGCAATCGAGGCCGCGGAGGCGGGCTCGACGCCGACTCCCTCCCGGGCGAGATCGCGCTGGGCCGCCGTGATGGCGTCGTCGTCGACGGCGACCGCGGTGCCGCCGGTCTCCCGCACGCCGGGGAGCGCCTTCGGCGCGTTGACGGGCTCGCCGATCCGGATCGCGGTCGCCCGGGTCTCGACGTCCTCCCAGCGCTCGACGCCGTCGCTGCCGGACTCGATCGCCTCGACGAACGGCGCGGCGCCGGCGGCCTGCACGCCGGTGAGCTTCGGCACGTCCTCGCGGGCCAGCGCGCCGGCCTGCACGAGTTCGCGGAAACACTTGTACAGCGCCGCGGTGTTGCCCGCGTTCCCGACCGGGAGCACGATCCGGTCCGGGAACCCGCCCTCCTCGTCGCGGAACTGCTCGAGGATCTCGAGGCCGATCGTCTTCTGGCCCTCCAGGCGGAACGGGTTGAGCGAGTTGAGGAGGTACGCCTCGCCGCGGGTCGCGAGCTCCTGCACGAGGTCGAGACAGTCGTCGAAGTTGCCGTCGACCTCGAGGATCCGGGCGTCGTGCAGCGCGGCCTGGGCGACCTTCCCGGCGGCGACCTTCCCCGCGGGCAGGAGGACGAGCGTCTCGAGGCCCGCGCGGGCGCCGTAGGCCGCGAGCGCGGCGGAGGTGTTGCCCGTCGACGCGCAGGCGAGGCGGTCGACGCCGACGGCGGCGGCGGCGCCGACGCCCACGGTCATGCCGCGGTCCTTGAAGCTCCCGGTGGGGTTCATCCCCTCGTGTTTCACGCGCAGGCGGTCGACGCCCAGGTCGGCCTCGAGGCGGGGGAGTTCGTACAGCGGCGTGTCGCCCTCCGGGAGGCTCACCCCCGAGGGATGCTCGGGGTCCATGGGGCCGGTCCGGCCCGTCTCGAACGGCAGGGCGGCCGCGTAGCGCCAGACCCCCCGGCCGTCGAACGCGTCCCAGTCGGGGAGGTCGGCGTAGCGGACCTCGAGCAGGCCGCCGCAGTCGTCACACGAGTAGCGCACCGCCGCGAACGGCGGGTACGTCTCGCCGCAGTCGATACAGGCCAGCCAGCAGTCGGCGTCGACGCCGTCGGGGCGGGCCGGCGCCGGGGCGTCGAGCGAGAGCTCGTCGGTCATCGACTGTGGCTGGGGGCGCGGGGGAGAAAAGTGGGCCGCCGTCGGGGCGACGGGGCGCCCGCCCGCCACGTCGCGGCGGCCGGGGAGCGTGACGCCGGGAGCGCCGCCGTGTGGTACGTGCACAGGGACTACGTGGACTTATGTGTCGTCGTGCCGTTCGCTCCACCAAGATGGAGGAGAGCATCGCGGGCTTCAAACAGCGGGGCTCGTGGGGCGACATCGTCGAACACGGCGAACGAATCAGCCGCGCACTCCGGGACGCCGGCGTCGAGGGCGAGGCGTTCGAGGCCTGGGACGAGTGGCGGCCGAAGGCCCACGAGACCCTCGGCGAGGACGTCGAGGAGAAAACCGCGGAACAGGCAAGCATCGGCGAGGGGCCCGGCGAGCGCGAGGGGAAGGGCCCCGAGGAGGACATCAAGTCCGCGGGCGAGAAGCTGACCGAGTCCTACGAGAAAGTCGAGGAGGGCGACAACGACAGCGCCCTGCAGCGCTGGCAGGACTCGATCGACTACGCGACCCGCGCGGCGGACTCGGCGGGCCGGAAGGCGATCCGGACCGTCGAGGACACCGTCTACCGGAAGGTGATGACCCAGCTCGCGCCGTACTACTTCGACAACGAGCTCATCAGCGCCAACATCCAGCGCAGCTCCCGGGGCGGCGAGACGGAGTTCGTGTTCGAGGTGAACGTCAACGACGACGAGCTGAAAGACGAGGTCAGCGACCGGCTGGCCGAGTACGACGACGAGGTCGACCGCTGGCACGTCGACACCGAGAAGCAGGTCGAGGCCGCCGAGGCCGTCGAGGGCGCGGAGTTCTCCTCCCCCGACAACGAGGGGAGCTCCAAGTCGACGCGGAACTGAATCGCTGCCCGACCGCAATCGATTTCGTCGTTCTCCCGACAGCACTCAGCCCGTGACCGACTGGATCGACCGGGGCGAGTGCGTCGCCGTCGAGACGGTACTCCGCGAATGGGTCGAGCGCGAAGCACGGAAGGAGGCGTACCCCGACGCCGACCCCGCCGACTGGGAGCGCGAACGCCTCCTCCACGAACTGACCGACAGCTACGAGGAGCCCGCGGAACCGGTCGTCGAGGACCGACTCGACTGGTACGCGGTCGAACTCGACGGGGAGGAGCTCGGCGACCTCGGCACGTTCCCCGAACCGGCGTGGGACGTTCTCTCGGGCGACGGCACCGTCGCGGGCGCAGTCGAGCAGCTGAACGACCCCACGGTCGTCGACGACTTCCCCGGCGCTGCCGAGAAAGTCGACTGGTTCGCGGAGAACGCCGGCAGCGAGTTCGGCGCCGCGGTCGCGTGGCAGCGCGACGACGAGTGGCCGCCGCGGCTGCTCGACGGGAACCATCGAGCCTGTGGGTTCCACCGGGCGGCGCGGGAGGGCCGAACCGTGTCGCTCACCGTCCACCTCGGGGTCGCGTCCCCGCCCTGAGCACGCGGATGGACAGCGTTTTACGTCGAGCGAGGGAACTGGCGGGCACTATGGGGAAGAAATCGAAGGCGCAGAAGAAGCGACTCGGCAAGAAGGAGCGACAGAACTCCCGTGTCCCGGCGTGGGTCATGATGAAGACGGATATGGAAGTCACCCGCAACCCGAAGCGGCGCAACTGGCGGCGCTCTAACATCGACGAGTAATGAGCGCGAGCGACTTCGAGGAGCGGGTCGTCACCGTCCCGCTCCGCGACGCGAAGAAGGCGCCCAAGCAGGAACGGGGCGACCGCGCGATGGCGATCATCCGCGAACACCTCGCGACCCAGTTCTCCGTCGAGGAGGAGGAGGTCCGCCTGGACCCGGCCGTCAACGAGACCGTCTGGGAGCGCGGGCGCAGCAAGCCCCCGAGCTCCATCCGCGTTCGGGCCGCACGGTTCGACGAGGACGGCGAGACGGTCGTCGAGGCCGAGCCGACGGAGTAACCACGCTGTGTTCCGCGCGGCTTTCGCCGGCTCCTCGTACGTCGGGGTGTTCGCGCGAGCGACCGAGGACTGCTTGCTGATCCGCCCCGACGCCGAGGAGGACGTGATCGAGGGCATGAGCGACGAGCTCGGCGTCGACGCGCTGCCGACCACCGTCGCCGGCTCCAACACCGTCGGCGCCCTCTCGGTGGGGAACGAGAACGGCCTGCTCGTCTCGGGCCGGGTCACCGACCGCGAGCGCGAGCGCATCGAGTCGGCGACCGAGCGGCCCGTCTACGGGCTGCCCGGCAGGATCAACGCCGCCGGCAACGTCGTGCTCGCGAACGACAGCGGCGCGTACGTCCACCCGGAGCTGACCGACGAGCAGGTCGACGCCGTCGCCGCGGCGCTGTCGGTCCCCGTCGAGCGCGGCTCGCTGGGCGACGTGGACACCGTCGGCACCGCCGCGGTGGCCACCAACGAGGGCGTGCTCTGTCAGCCCGACGCCCGCGAGGCCGAGCTGGAGGCGCTCGAGGAGCTGCTCGACGTGTACGCCGACGTGGGGACGATCAACTACGGCGCCCCGCTAGTCGGCTCGGGGCTGGTCGCCAACGACGAGGGGTACGTCGTCGGGCGCGAGACCAGCGGCCCGGAGCTGGGTCGCATCGAGGACACGCTTGGCTACCTGGACTGAACCAAGCCTCGGCGAGTGACCGCCGGGTCACCTCCGCGGAGCTCGACGCCGTGGCTCGACTGAGCTCGCGTCGTCGAGAGACACCGTGGCTGTCGTGCGCCCACCATCGCCGGCGAGTACCCTTTCGGAAGCTACTTCCCGCTCGCCCGGCCATTTTCGGGTATGAGTCAGTTTACTGTGAGCGGTACGTTCGAGGCCCGGGACGGTCGCCAGGCCTTCGAGCGGAGCGTCGACGCGGACAACGAGTCGGTCGCCCAGGAGCACGTGCTCTCCCAGTTCGGCGCCGAGCACAACCTCAAGCGCACGCAGATCGAGATCGAGGAGGTGACCGCCGCATGATGGGCGGTGGCCAGCAGCAGCAGCAGCTGCAGCAGCTCTCCCAGGAGCTCGAGGAGCTCGACGTGGAGATCGAGGAGAAGGAGGCCGAGATCGAGGAGTTCCAGGCGGAGAAGCAGGGCGTCGACGACGCCATCGAGGCGATCGAGACGCTCGACAGCGGCTCGACGGTGCAGGTCCCGCTCGGCGGCGGCGCCTACGTCCGCGCGGAAGTGCAGGACATCGACGAGATCATCGTCGACCTCGGCGGCGGCTACGCGGCCGAGCAGGAGCAGGGCGACGCCATCGACGCGCTGGAGTCCAAGAAGGAGTCGCTGGACGACCGCATCAGCGAGGTGCGCTCGGAGATCAGCGAGCTCGAGGAGGAGAGCCAGGAGATCGAGCAGCGCGCCCAGCAGATGCAGCAGCAGATGCAGCAGCAGCAGATGCAGCAGATGCAGCAGCAGGCGGAAGACGACGAGTAAGGCCCCATGTTCGACGGACTGAAGGATAAGCTCGGCTCGTTCCGCGAGGACGTCGAGGAGGAGGTCGAGGAGAAGGAGGCCGAAGCCGCCGCCGAGGCGGAGGCGGCCGACGACGAGGAGTCCTCGACGCCCGCCGCGGCGCCCGACCACGAGTCGAGCGACGAGGAGGACGACGACGGCGGCCCGGGCCGCCTGCGCCAGGCCGCCGCCCTCGCGACCGGGCGGGTGATCATCGAGGAGGAGGATCTCGAGGAGCCGCTCTGGTCGCTGGAGATGGCGCTGCTCGAGAGCGACGTGGAGATGAGCGTCGCCGAGGAGATCCTCGACTCCGTCCGCGAGCAGCTGATCGGCGAGAGCCGCAAGCAGGTCGACACGACCGCCGAACTGGTCGAGGACGCGCTCCACGACGCGCTGGTCGACGTGATCTCCGTCGGCCAGTTCGACTTCGAGCAGCGCATCGCCGAGGCCGACAAGCCCGTGACGATCGTGTTCACGGGCGTCAACGGCGTCGGCAAGACCACCTCCATCGCCAAGATGAGCGAGTGGCTGGGCGAGCGGGGGTACAGCTCCGTCCTCGCGAACGGCGACACGTACCGCGCCGGCGCCAGCGAGCAGATCACCGAGCACGCCGAGAACGTCGGCCGGAAGGTGATCGCCCACGAGCAGGGCGGCGACCCCGCCGCGGTCATCTACGACGGCGTCGAGTACGCCGAGGCGAACGACGTGGACGTGGTGCTGGGCGACACCGCCGGTCGCCTCCACACCTCCAACGACCTGATGACGCAGCTGGAGAAGATCCACCGCGTCGTCGACCCCGAGATGACGCTGTTCGTCGACGAGGCCGTCGCCGGCCAGGACGCCGTCGAGCGCGCCAAGGAGTTCGACGACGCCGCCGAGATCGACGGCACGGTGCTGACGAAGGCCGACGCCGACTCCTCCGGCGGCGCCGCGATCTCCATCGCCCACGTGACGGGCAAACCGGTGCTGTTCCTCGGCACCGGCCAGGGGTACGAGGACCTCCAGGAGTTCGACCCCGAGGCGCTGGTCGCGGAGCTACTCGCCGACGAGGAGTAGCCCGCTTCTCGGCTTCAGTTCTCGCAGGCAGTACACGCGATCAGTTCGTCCTGTCGCCGCACCAGTGCCCCGTTCCCCAGCGGCGCGACGAGCGACACGTCGTCGATCCGCCAGCGCTCGCTCCCGTCCCCGAGTTCGAGCGCCCGTGTCGCGCCGTCGTTCGACGCGAGCACGGCGTCGCCGACGACGAGGGGGCGGCCGACCCCCTCGAACGCGACCGACCAGCCGAGCTCGCCCGTCTCCGGATCGAGCCGGTGGATCGCCGCGCCGTCGGCGACGACCAGCCCCGCCTCGGTCCCCGCGGGCGAACTGAACGTCCGCCGGTCGGCCGGCGTCGGCGTCGACCAGCGGCGCTCCCCGGTTTCGGCGTCGAACGCCAGCAGTTCGTTCCGGGTGGGGACGAGTAGCAGCGAGCCGGCTCGGACTGGCGCACGGGTCGCGCGCGGGCCCGTGACGGACCAGTCGGTCTCACCGTGGAGCCGGTTCAGCGCGTAGATCCCGCGGTCGCTCGAACTGGTCACCGTCACGTACGCCCGCCGGTCGTCGACGGCCGGCGAGAACGACACCGCGCCGCCCTCCTGCTGGTCGCCGAACTCGCGGCGCCAGCGCTCCCGGCCGTCGGTCACCTCGTAGGCGAACGCGCCGTCGGCGTCGCCGCCGAACAGCGTCGTCCCGGCGGCCCGCGGCGTGGCCGGGGCCGTGCCGAGCGCGTAGCGGCCGGACTCCGTACCGTCGCTGAGCAGTCGCAGTTCGGCGCCGTCGTCGGTCGCGGCGACGACCGCGGTGAACCCGGCGACGGCGACGGGCGGGCTGGCGATCCGCTCGGGGACGGTGACGCGGGTTCCCGTACTGCCGTCCGCGAGGTCGTACTCGGTGTACAGCCCCGTCTCGGCGATCCGGCCGAGCCCGACGATCCGCTCGCCGTCGACGACCGCGCCCGCGAACGCGAGCAGGTCGGCGTCGGGGACGATCGGGGCGCGCCAGCGGTCGCCGACGCGGGCGGGGAGCGAGCCGTCGGGGATCGCGGCGGTGTTGCCCGGGTCGCCGCCCGGCTGGGGCCAGTCGGTCCCCGCGGGCTCGATCGGCGTACAGTCGCGGCTCGCACAGCCCGCCAGCCCCAGCGCCGCGCCGGCGCCGATGGTCGCGAGCAGATCGCGTCGGGAGGGCATTGGCCGGCGTTGGCGGCGGGGACACTTGGCGGCTCCGACGCGGGGGGGGAGGTTTTACGCCGCGGCCCCAACCCGTCCCCATGCCCACCGTCGTCGCGTTCGAGACCGAGGGCGGCGCCGTCGTCGCCGCCGACCGCCTCGTCGTCAGCAACGACCGCGTCAGCAGCAGGAGCGCGAACCGGATCGCCGACCTCGGCGACTGCGGCGGCGCCGCCCTCGACGACCCCGACCGGTTCCGGCGGGAGCTCGACGGGAAGCGCCGGGGGTACGAGGCCGACCACGGCGGGAACCCGGGGATCGAGCCGTTCACCCAGCTGGCGACCGAGGTCGCAAGCGAGGTCGGCACCGACGCCGCCGTCGCCGCGCGGGACGACGACGGCCGGACGCGGGTCCGCGCGGTGTACGCCGACGGGAGCGTCATCGACGACTCGCCGGTCGCGCTGGGGACCGGCGCGGAGCTGGCGTTCGGGCGGCTTGAGGCCGGCGTTCCTGCGGATCTGGAGGAGGCCGCCTCCTTCGCACGCGAGCTGATCGAGGGCGTGGGCGAGCGCGACACGCGCACGGGCGAAGCCGCGGACGTGTGGACGCTCGCGGACGGCTGATCGTCGGCCGTAACGTAGTTAGCGTACTGACTGCTCCGGGAGGTATGGACGAACCCATCCGGTACAGCAGGCGCGACGCACTCAGGGCGGGCGCGGCCGTCGGCCTCGGAACCGCGCTCGCCGGCTGTACGGTGCCGGACCGCGACGGCGACGACGAAGCGCTGTTGCGCGACGGGTTCGAGGCGGGGCTCGGGGGATGGCTACCGAACGCTCACATCGGGCCCGAGCAGGACGTCGAGGATTTCGAGTGGGAGATCCGGCGCAGCAACGAGCGCGCCGCCTCGGGCGACTGGAGTCTGGAAGTGTTCACCGAGGGCGACCACGACGACGGGACGGCGTGGGTGACGGCCGAACTCTCCCCCGGCGACGCCGAGGCGTTCGAAGTCAGCTTCGAGGCCTGGAGCGAGTCGGAGTCGTTCAACGTCCTGCGCCACGTCGTCAGCTATCTGGGGCCCGAGGCGCCGACTGCGGAGGGCGATTTCCCCGACCCGGGCCAGAACTCCACGAACGTCGACGGCGCGCCGTACGGCGGGCTCCGCGAGCCGCTGCATCTCGCAGAAGGCTGGCGCGAGTACCGGTTCACGTGGGAGCCCGCGTCGGTGCCGGAGACGCTGTTTCTCTCCCTCGGCGTGACCGTGGTGTGGGAGGCCGACGCGACCCACTACCTCGATTCGGTGCGGGTCGAGCCGCTGTAGCCCGCTGGGACGGACAAGCGTTTATGGGTCGACCGTCAAGAGAGAGGTAAGATGGTACTCGACAACCTCGGGAGCTCCCTGCGGGGCACGATGGACAAGCTCCGCGGGAAGTCCCGCCTGGACGAGGACGACGTCCAGGAGATCGTGAAGGAGATCCAACGCTCGCTGCTCCAGGCCGACGTCGAGGTCGACCTGGTGATGGATCTCTCCTCGAACATCGAGGAGCGCGCGCTGAACGAGGAGCCGCCAGGGGGCACCTCCGCGCGAGACCACATCCTCAAGATCGTCTACGAGGAGATGGTCGAGGTCGTCGGCGAGTCGACCGACATTCCCCTGGAGTCCCAGACGATCATGCTCTCGGGACTGCAGGGGTCGGGGAAGACCACCACCGCCGCCAAGATCGCGTGGTGGTTCTCGAAGAAGGGGCTGCGCCCGGCGGTCATCCAGACCGACACGTTCCGGCCCGGCTCCTACCAGCAGGCGAAGCAGATGGCCGAGAACGCCGAGGTGCAGTTCTACGGCGACCCGGACGCCGAGGACCCCGTGAAGATCGCCCGCGACGGGCTCGAAGCCACTGCGGACGCCGACGTGCACATCGTCGACACCGCGGGTCGACACGCGCTGGAGACCGAGCTCATCGACGAGATCGAGGAGATCGAGCGCGAGGTGAACCCCGACCGCAACCTGCTCGTGCTCGACGCCGCGATCGGGCAGGGCGCCAAGGAGCAGGCCCGGGAGTTCGACGACGCCATCGGCATCGACGGCGTCACGATCACGAAGCTCGACGGGACCGCGAAAGGTGGGGGCGCGCTGACGGCGGTCAACGAGACCGACTCCTCGATCGCCTTCCTCGGCACCGGCGAGACCGTCCAGGACATCGAGCGCTTCGAGCCCGACGGGTTCATCTCCCGGCTGCTCGGGATGGGCGACCTCAAGCAGCTCTCCGAGCGGGTCGAGCGCGCGATGCAGGAGACCGGCGACGAGGAGGACGACTGGGAGCCCGAGGACATGCTGCAGGGGAACTTCACCCTGAAGGACATGCAGCGGCAGATGGACGCGATGAACAAGATGGGGCCGCTCGACCAGGTGATGGACATGATCCCCGGGATGGGCGGCGGGATGATGGACCAGCTCCCCGACGACGCGATGGACGTGACCCAGGACCGGATGCGCAACTTCGAGGTCATCATGGACTCGATGACCGACGACGAGCTGGAGAACCCCCGCTCCATCGGCGCCCAGCAGGTCCAGCGCATCGCCCGCGGCTCGGGCACCGACGAGGAGACGGTCCAGGAGCTGCTCGAGCAGCACAAGATGATGGACCAGACGCTCAACCAGTTCCAGGGGATGGGCGACGGCGACATGCAGCGCATGATGAAGAAGATGCAGGGCGGCGACGGCGGCGGCGGGATGGGCGGCATGGGCCCGTTCTGAGCCCGGGCGTCGACGCCCCGACCGCGTTCGCCGCATCCGCGCGCTTTTTCCCCGCGGCCGGGGTATCGCGGCCCGAATGGAGCTTCGCCGCCTCGCGCGCTACGACGCGCTCGTGCTCACGTCGCTGCTGTGGTTCATGGCGAAGTTCGTCCGCTACCTGTTCCCGCCGCTGTTCGAGCCGTTCCAGGCCGCCTTCGGCGTCTCCAACACCGCGACCGGACTGGCCTTCTCCGCGCTGATGACGGTGTACGCGCTGATGCAGTTCCCCTCCGGCGTCGTCGCCGACCGACAGGGGCCGGTCCGGGTGATCGCCGGCGGCGCCGTCGTCGCCGGTCTCGGCTCGCTCGCGCTCGTCGTGCCGGTGCCGCTCCCGGATCTCTCGCTCCCGGCCGGCCCCGTGGCGTCGGTGCCCGGCGAGTTCCTCGCGATCGTCGGCGGGATGCTGCTGATCGGCGTCGGCACCGGCGCGCACAAGACCGTCGCCGTGCGCCTGCTCGCGGCGGTTCACGAGGAGCGACCGGGGCGCGCGCTGGGCGTGCTCGACACCGTGGCCGCGTTCGGCGGCGTCGCCGCGCCGCTGGCCGTGACGTACGCGCTACCGGGCTGGCGCGGCCTCTTCCTCGCGAGCGCGCTGCTCGTCGCCGCGCTGACCGTGCTGTTCGTCCGCCGGACGCCCCGGCATCTCGACGGCGACGGGTCGCGGGCGACCGAGGGTGACGGCGACACCGACGGCTCGCTGGCGGGCTACCTGCGGCTGATGACGGCCCCGCGGGTCGGGCTGTTCGTCGGCGTCACCGTCGCGTTCGCGTTCGCGTACAACGGCGTGGTGGCGTTCCTCCCGCTGTACCTGACCGAGGCCGCCGAGCTGGAGCAGAGCGTCGCGAACACGCTGTACTCGGGGCTGTTCGTCGTCTCGCTGATCCAACTGGGGACCGGCGAGCTCACCGACCGCGCCGGGCGGCTGCCGATGCTGTTCGTCACCGTCGGCGCCGCCGTCGCCGGCGCGGCGCTGCTGCTCTCGGTGGAGGGCGTCGCCGCCGTCGCCGCCGCCGTCGTCGTGTTCGGGCTGGGCGCCCACGGGTTCCGGCCGGTCCGGAGCGCGTTCCTGATGTCGCTACTGCCCGACGACGCCGCCGGCGGGGGGCTGGGCGTCGTGCGGACGGTGCTGATG